>RCMY010000702.1_pt1 | contig 31867 bp, 34 predicted proteins | sample 2041341 | NCBI WGS metagenome assembly RCMY01 (sample SAMN09708234, study PRJNA481090) | Marine sediment metagenome, whole genome shotgun sequencing project. | reverse complement strand
TTTCGCAACTACCTCTTCTCCATTTTTAAAGCTTCCGCTTTCGTTGATATAGGACCAATATGATTGTATAGACTTCCCCGAAGGTATAAGCCATATTTATGCACAATTGATGAAGATAAGTTATGTCCTTTTTTGCTTAGGGTACCTTTTTTGTGTTGCTCAAAACGTTCTTTAGGTTCTTTACTCGTCATGCCTACATAAAGACATTCTAAAACGCCATTAAATTGAGGGTTGGCTTCCCTAAACTTTCTATTTTCTGAATACACCTTTTTTGATAATTCAATTACGTAAATCAAATATTTATAATTGGGCATAATCTATTTTACTTGTTTGCGTTAAGGGTAGAATATACTTACTGCGTTTTTAGTTAAGTTGAAATTAGGTCTTAAACTAGTAATTTATACTTTTCTACCCGTAAATTGATCCATCGTATTATAAACACCTAAAACATTTCCTGTAAGCCAATCAAAAATTGAAATAGGTAATATAGCTTGAGCAATGCGAGTAACCCTATAAATATACCCAGGTATTGAAACCATTTTTTTGTTTTTCTCAATTGCCATTATAATGGTCAAAGCAGCAACTTCTGGGTCGAGTATGGGAATTTTAGACTTTACGCCATCAAACATACCTGTATTTATATAATAGGGCATTATTGTAGTAACGTTAATGTTTTTCTTTAACTGTTCCATTTCCAAACGCAGACTATCTGAAAAGCCTATCAAAGACCATTTGCTGGCCACATAAATAGACATTTTTGGGTTAGATAGTAATCCGCCAGAAGAGGCAATATTACAGATGTGCCCTGAGTTTTTAGATAACATAGTATCTATAAAGGCATGGGTAATATACATTGGTGCATTTGCATTGATGCTCATTGTATTTTCTATATCAGCTTCTGAATGTTCATGAAAGTAATTACCAATAATAATACCTGCGTTATTAATTAATAGGTCTATTCCACCATAATCTTTGATTACTTCTTTGGCAGCGTTATTAATTTCAGAAATACTAGAAACATCAACTTTCATGACCGTAAGCTTTCCTAATGAGGAATACTTAAATCTTACCTTCTCTAAATTATCGCTATTAATATCCCAAATTATAATATTTGCACCGCGTTCTAAGAGTAATCGGCTCATGATTTCACCGATACCAGAAGCTCCACCAGTGACTAATACTATTTTGTCTTTTAAGATTTTCATAATTTAAATTGATGTTTTAAATCTCTTCTATAATAGATTTTCCGTTAGAACAATCTCCAGAGGTCCAATTCCATTCTTCATGAAGTCTAATTTTACCATTAGAAAGTACCTCAGGTGAAGATTTACATACCCCTGTCATTAGTTCTCCTTTCGTATTGATTTGGTGATAACTCATACTAATATGGCCTTCAGAATTTACTATTCCTATTAAATGTCCTTTAAGGATTGTACCTCCTTAGTAATAAGCCGTTATAATGGAGCCTGATTGTTTATAATGAAAAATAGTTTCATCAGATGTTTCTCCGTTTATGGAAGATTGAACTGGTTTGAAATATTTGTTATTATAATTCATTAGAGACGGGTTAATATGATGCTACAAAAAATGAGGTAGTTCGATTATTCTCGTTCTACCTCAATTCCATCTGTCGTGAAAGAAAACGCTTGCGCCCCTAAACCACCAACCATTACCGCTTGAAATAATGGATTTAATTGCTTTTTAGAATACCAATCTATTAAAAAATTGGCACCACTACCACCAGAATTATCTTGTTGTTCTATAACATAATCAATAGATTCCATTGGTTTAAGGTAGATAGGAGAATCGATATAACTTCTCACTAAATCGCCTTGGGTATTATAGTAATCAATTGTACTGACAAAAAGACTATCGCGAATACTCGTATTACGTATACTTAATGTAGCTGTTAGCATTGTTCTAGTGTCTCTTGTCTGATTATAAATATCAGAATAGATAGGTACATATACCTGTCTTATCAGTGAATCTACTATAGCTGTATTTACTCGCCTGTCAAGCATATGCTCGTCGAGTATTTCCACAGGTATTTCTTCATTCTTTAAGTCCTTACAAGAGCCTAAAAATGATAAAAATGTCACCGTTAAACAAACACTAAATATTACAATTGTTGATTTATTCAAACCTAAGTTTTTATACTTCCCATTCAGTATGAAAAATGCCTTCTCTATCTAATCGCTCATAAGTATGTGAACCAAAATAATCACGCTGTGCTTGAATTAGATTTAAAGGTAATTTACTTGATGTATATGCATCAAAATATGTAAGTGAATTTGATAATCCTGGAAGCGGAATTCCGTTTTGTGCTCCAAAAGCAACTAATTCTCTAGCGGCACCGACCGAATTTTTTACTTTACTAACAAAATTTGGCGAAAGTAATAGATTAGGTAATTTTGGTTCAGCTTTAAATGCTTCCGTAATATCGGCTAATAAGCCAGCACGAATAATACAGCCTGCGCGCCATATTTTGGCAATTACTGAAATATCTAAATTATAGCCATATTCTTTAGAAGCATCTGCTAATTGGTGCAGACCTTGAGAATATGTTATAATAAAAGAGAAATACAACGCCTTTTCCGAAAGGTCTTCTAATTTAGTCTTATCCATATGTGCGACTACAGGTCTATCATATAGTGCATCAGCTTTTATTCTTTCTTCCTTTAAAGCAGAAAGTTCACGCATACTAACGGCAACATCTATTGATGGTACAGGTATGCCTAAATCCATTGCATTTTGACTAGTCCATTTTCCAGTACCTTTTTGTTTTGCTTTATCTAGTATTTGATCCACCAAACGACCTTTGGTCAGGTCATCTTCTTGTTCAAAAATTTCAGAAGTTATTTCCACTAAAAAGGATTGCAATCTTCCTGAATTCCATTTTGCAAAAGTAGAATGTAGCTCATCATTATTATAGTCACCTCCTTTTTTAAGAACGTCATATATTTCAGAGGTTAATTGCATTAATCCGTACTCAATACCATTGTGAACCATTTTTACATAGTTGCCTGCAGATTTAGGTCCTAAATAGGCAACACATGGTTCTCCTTCATATTTAGCAGCAACGGCTTCAAAAATTGGCTTAATATGTTCATATGCAGATTTAGAACCACCAGGCATAATGCTTGGCCCTCTACGAGCACCTTTTGCACCACCTGAAACTCCAGCACCAAAAAAGTTAATGGCTCTATTTTGTAATTCACTTTCTCTACGATCTGTATCGGTAAAGAAAGAATTACCACCATCGATAATTATATCTCCTTTGTCAATATGCGGTAGTAATGATTCAATAACTGAATCAACAATTTTACCAGCTGGTACCAGTAACATGATTTTACGTGGCTGCTTTAAATTTTTTACGAAGGTTTTAATGTTTGTTGACGCATCAACTTTCTCTAAATTTCCACCTTCAGTTTTCAAAGAATTTACTTTTTCCTCATCTAAATCATATCCATAAGCAGAAAAACCATTGTCTGCTACATTAAGGATAAAATTGCGTCCCATTACTCCAAGACCTACCAAACCAAAATCATACATAAACTCTATGTTTTAAGATTAAAATACATAAATGTCGCACCTTCATTTTATTTAATTGCGACGACATAATGCGTATCAAAAATAATTTAAAATATTGACTTTATTTCTAAATTCCATCCCAAAAGAAGGGTATAATGGCTTTCTTTTTTAGATATTTGAAGAATAAAGTATAGAATGGGTTTATGAAGAATACAGACAATCAAATGCTCATCATTTTTGGAGCATCTGGAGATTTAACAGCGAGAAAATTAATACCTTCAATATTCAATTTATATAAAGGGAATCATCTCCCTGAAAATTTTGTCGTATTGGGAGTTAGTAGAAGTGATTTGGGCGATTTAAAATTCCGTAATAAAGTGGTTTTAGAAAGTCCATATTTTGAGGAAGACCGCAAAGGAAATGATAAAGAATATATTCAAAAGTTTGCTGATAAATTATTTTATGAAGATTTAGGGTCTGATTACGATTCCTCTTACGAACGTTTAGAAAAACGTATAAGTGACCTCGACCAAAAATATGGTACAGATGGCAATCATATTTTTTACTTATCTACACCACCTAGCTTGTATGAGCCAATAGCAAAAAACTTGTCGGATCAAGGATTAAATGGTGAGGCTACAGGGTGGAAAAGAATAATTGTTGAAAAACCATTTGGTTATAGTTTAGATTCTGCTAAGAAATTAAATGATGGTCTACACACTTATTTTAAAGAAGATCAAATATTTAGAATTGACCATTATTTAGGTAAAGAAACAGTGCAAAATCTACTGGTTACTCGTTTTGCCAATAGTATTTTTGAACCACTTTGGAATAGAAATTATATTCACCACGTAGAAATTACCAATGCAGAAAGTGTTGGTGTTGAGAAAAGAGGTGGGTACTACGATAAATCTGGTGCATTGAGAGATATGTTTCAAAGTCATTTATTGCAAATTGTAGCCCTAATTGTCATGGAGCCACCATTAAATGCAGATGCAGAGGAGATACGTAATGAAAAGCTTAAAGCATTGAAGTCTCTTAAAATAATGACTGATGAAAAAACGCTTTACGAAAATACCATTAGAGCGCAATATGTAGCCTCTAAAGTTGAAGGCAAGGAAGTAAAAGGGTATAGGGAAGAGGACGGAGTTGATAAAAATTCAAAAACGGAAACTTTCGCCGCTATTAAATTCTTTGTAGATAACTGGCGTTGGGCAGATGTGCCTTTCTATGTGAGAACGGCAAAACGTATGCCTACTAAAGTAACCGAAGTGGTTATTCATTTTAAAACACCTCACCATCAGATTTTCAAAGAATCAGGAATGAGCAATAAGGATAACAAATTAATTATTCGTATTCAACCAGATGAAGGAATTTTGATAAAATTCGGAGTTAAGGTTCCTGGGCAAGGTTTTCAGGTCGAACGTGCTAATATGGATTTCTATTATTCAAGTTTAAGTGAAACACGTGTAATGGACGCTTATGAGCGATTATTGCTAGATGCAATGCAGGGTGATGCAACTTTGTATGCTAGAGCAGATGAAGTTGAAGCAGCATGGGCCTTTGTCGATCCTATTTTAGAGTATTGGGATAAAGGAGAAAATGTTAAAATGTATGGATATGCTGCTGGTGTTTGGGGACCTGAAAATTCAAATGATCTCTTTGAAGGTGTTGGCGAGTGGCGTAACCCAAGCGAGAACTTAGCGGATGATCCTGGGTATTGTGTTATCTGTTAAATTATTAAAAAGAAGTATTCGACATATATTATATAAAAAATGGAAGTAAAAGTATATCAGAATAAGGCTAAAGTTGCCGAGGAATTTTCAAAGTTTTTGATTGAAAAATCATCGAATAAGAAATCATTTCATATCGCATTGTCAGGCGGGAGTACGCCTAAAATTGTATTTGATGTTTTAGCTGAAGAATTCTCTAATGATGTAAACTGGAGTGCTATTCATTTATATTGGGGAGATGAACGTTGCGTAGCACCAGATGATGAAGAAAGTAATTATAGAATGACGGTAGAGCACCTTATTTCAAAGGTTGATATTCCAGAAGAGAATATTCATAGAATTAAGGGAGAAGAAAATCCGAAAGAGGAAGCAAAACGTTATGGTGCCCTTTTAGAAGATTTATTGCCTCATGAATTAGGTCTACCACAATTTGATTTGGTTATTTTAGGCATGGGTGATGATGGGCATACAGCTTCTATTTTTCCTCATGAAATAAACCTTTGGGTTTCACCAGATAATTGTGAGGTGGCGATTCATCCAGAGTCAGGTCAACGTAGAGTTTCACTGACCGGAAGAATAATTAATAATGCCAAAACGGTAGTATTCTTGGTAACTGGCGAAAGCAAAGCAGAAAAAGTTAGAATTATTGTAGATAGGGAAGAAGGCTATTTAGAATACCCAGCAAGTCATGTATCTCCTAAAACAAAAGAATTGGTTTGGTTTTTAGATGCTGATGCTGCAAAGCAACTTACTTTAAATCAATCTTAATATTTTCACTTTCTAATTCTTTGATGTAGTCTAGTGAGTTAAAAGTTTTAGATTCAAATTTGGTATCACGTTCCTGTGCTTCCAGTTTTCTGTATTTGCTACGCGCAAAACGGCGTACGCCTTGATCATCAGAAACGACTAAACCAGGTATAGGAACATTTTTACCATCTGGCCCTTTGGCAACCATGGTAAAATAAGAGGAATTGCAATGCTTTTTCTTTCCTGAAGTAATGTTTTCAGATTCCACACGAACCCCTACTACCATAGAAGTACGGCCAGTATAGTTAATACTGGCTTTTAAGGTAACCAACTCCCCAACTTCAATAGGGTTTAGAAAGTTCACTCGGTTTACTGAAGCGGTAACACAATATTGTTGTGAATGCTTAGAAGCACAAGCAAATGCGATTTGGTCCATAAGGCTTAAGATATGTCCGCCATGAACTTTACCACCAAAATTAGAATGGGAGGGTAGCATTAACTCTGTTATTGAAACTCTCGATTCTCTTGCCCCTTTAAATTTTTCCATGTACTTAAACTTTTGACCGATTGAAAAATAATTCTGAGTTTACTTAATTTCTGAAATGCGGAGATTTTTCTGCCTCTACCGCAGTAATAAAATATTTGGTATCACCTAACCAAAAGAATGTTGCGTATCGTTCGGTGTAACTCACTTTAACATATTGCCCTTGGTATTCCTTTAGTTTTTCTATGACATCTTTGTCTTTATCCAATACTGAGAATGCAAATATTTGAGCTCCAGAAATACCTTGACTAATTTCACCTTCCCAAGTTTTAGCTATTACTCCTTTATGAGTTAGTTTAATCAACTCACCAGAGCGTACGCCTTCACTAAAAGAGACGAAGTAAATAAAGGCATAATAAATGCCTCCAATGAGTACAAAGCCTAATAATAGTAATGATAAAATCTTTTTCATAATTTAGTTTGTCTTTGTTCTCATTTAAATCTATCATCAATAATATGATGAGGTCAATATATTGACGAATTTTCATTTATACTAATAATCGTCTGAGATGTTATACCGTATTTATAAAAGTCTTATTTATAGTTTCAATTTAGGCTCTTCATCGAAATCATCATCTTCTAATGCACGGTTTAAAATAGACTCCGGAATGGTTTTCTTGGCCTTTGCACCCATTTTTTTAAGTTTTTCAATGCTAGTAACGATATTTCCACGACCTTCTACCAATTTGCTCATGGCGCCTCTATATTCTACTTTTGCTTCGTCCATCTTTTTGCCTACTTTCATTAAGTCACCAACAAACCCTTCAAACTTATCATAGAGCGCACCTGCTTGTCTTGCAATTTCAATCGCATTCCGTTGTTGCTTTTCGTTGTTCCACATGCTATCAATTGTTCGTAATGTAGCTAGAAGCGTGGATGGAGTAACAATTATAATATTTTGTTCAAAAGCCTTATTATAGAGAGAACTATCCTGATTTATTGCAATGGCAAATGCAGGTTCGATAGGAACGAACATCAAAACAAAATCGGGACTCTCCATTTCATAAAGGTCCTCATATTTTTTTGCAGATAATTGGTCAACGTGCTTGCGTAGCGAATTGATGTGGTCTTTTAAGTACTTATCTCTAAGCTCTTCATCTGCATTTACATAGCGTTCATAATCTGTTAAGGATACTTTAGAATCTACTATCATTTTCTTGCCATCGGGCAAATTGATAATGACATCAGGTAGTACCCGACTACCATCAGCTCTAATAAATGTTTGTTGAACTGTATATTCACGGTCTTTCTCTAATCCCGATTTTTCTAAGACACGTTCTAAAACCAATTCGCCCCAATTACCTTGCATTTTACTATCTCCTTTTAAGGCTTTAGTTAAGTTTTCTGCTTCTTGGGTAATTTTTAAATTTTGAGACTGGAGATTTAGAAGTTGCTCTCTTAGGGCAGAGTGAATACTTATGTTTTCTTTCTGACTCTCTTCTACTTTCTTCTCAAAAAGCTGAATCTTATCGTTTAGTGGAGTTAGAATATCCTTAATGTTCTTTTCATTTCGTTCTGTAAACTTTAGGCTTTTCTCTTCTAGAATTTTATTGGCCAAGTTTTCAAACTCCTTTGTGAATTTTTCTTGGAGCTTTTCAACCTCTTCTTTCTGTTCTCGGTTTTTGTCGTGCAAATGCTCCATATCAGCATGCGCTCGTACAATTCTATTGCCAAGCTGTTCTTTTTCTGATTGAAGGATATGTCTTTGTTGCTCTGTCTCTTTTAACCGTTCTTGTAAAACAGATAAATTAGCAAGCATTTGCTGCTCGCGTTCCTCTAAAGCACTTTGCTTTGATTTGGTTTTTAATTGTTGAATATAATTCCCAAGAAAATAACCAATGACAAGGCATAGCATACCAAATAGGGGATAAATATAAATTTCGTTCATGATGATATTTTTAAAGGAAGAGTAAATGTAAATAAATATCTGCTACTCATTCTGATTTGATTTTACGTTGCTGAAATCGTATTTAGACATTGTAGTTTGAAGAATTTTCCAATGATTTCTAAGTTGTTTTTTAATTTCAGGAGCTTCAAGTTCCTCAGATGCTTTATAAGCATATTTTAGATAATTACCTCTAAATTTTCTGGTTACAGAATGTGATTTTAAAATCCCATTTCTAAATTCGGACCTTTTAGTGGGCAACTTTCTTGATTTCACACCTTTGAAACTGTAAAGGCGATATATTTTTCGCTTAAATATTGGAGGGCTATCTAATAGATGTTTTTCTTTAATTTTTTCAACCCTTTTATACTTTCTGTTTATGGACATTTTCATTTCACGATAAAAGGCTGATAAGTTCTTTGATTTTATTAAAGTTTGGTAACCATAAAATTCAAATCCTAGATAATTTAAGGGAATATTCATCTTTAAGCTATCATTTAATATTCGAAAACATTGTATACGACCACCGTGAACTTTAAAGAGTGTTTTTTCAGTTTTTTCCTTAGAAATAATTAGTTCGATTTTATTAATCTCATTTATTACAAATTGTTCTACAAATTCAACTTGGTTTTCTTCACATATCATAATAATATCATCAGAATATCTGCGATAAAAAACATTAAATTTTTTGACTAATAGATTTACTATACTTTCGTCAAAAGGAAGCATGTACATATTGGCTAAAAGAGCACTGATAGGAAGTCCTTGAGGAATTCCCATTAAGCTACCATTTTGATTTTTCTTTTGATTTTTATGAATAATTATTTCGGAATCAATTAAGGATTTAATGTTATCGAAAAAAGTGTTTTTTCCTTCTTTTCTATGCTTTGAAAGTTCTTTCTCATCAAAACCTCGAATGTTTTTCTTTAAATCATTTAGTTTTACGTATGAGAAATTAGTAGAAGCTTTGAAAATATTATAATGGTCTTTGGGTAGTGATTTTAATCCTAAAATTTTAGCCCATACTAATTTTAATTGGCGATGATTTAAACTAGGAAAGAAGTTTTCTATATCAAAGGCAAGAACTACACAATTCTGCCGTCTTTTAACCTCATCGAATGCATCCTTTGCAAAATTAATATTGTTTTTGTTTTTTAAACCATCCTCTGTTTTTATTTGTCGGTAAGCAGTAATAGCATTATCTAAAGTATTATCAGATTTAAGTTTTAATTCATATTTCGGAGAAATAATTTTTTGAGTATAATAAGAATAAACATGTGAATCAATATGTGTAGCATATAGTATTTCTCGAATTTTCAAATTCGAAATTACTTTTCCATTTTTTAGCTTTTTATGGGATCGCCGTTCGACTCCATTAAAACTAGAAAGTTTATATCTTCTTTGTTTTATTTCTTTGAATATTAAAGGGCTGAACGAGTGTTTAGCTATTTTTTTTTCATCTGAAATGTATTCTTCAATTCTCCTTCTTACTCTAATTGGAGTTTTATTTGAAAAATGTGGATAACCTCTGTCTTTAAACCAATCTTTATTGCTGTGCATAATTAAAAAGAAGTAGGATAAATACCCGCGCTGATTTATAAATAGATAAAACTTACTCTCCTTTTAAAGAGATGAACCATTAGCCGAATTCTCGACTCCAGCTGCGTTCTTACGGTGATCTTACCTGTATGGCAAGACTCCTTGTGTATAATAAACTCTAAACTTCTGCAAATGATTGTAACATTCACGAATTTCTATCGTCTAATCACTATGACTAATAAGTATACTTGTATATTTACAAGATTACTGCTGTATGCAGCACTTATGTCGACATATTTGCTGAATACAGCAGATACACTCTTCCTAAAACACATATTTTATTTTACCCCGAAGGTTTGTTTTAGGTGATTAATTCTTAATTAAATGAATTAACACAGTAGTTCAACAAACGTCTTATCTTGTTAACTAAGGTATAAAATCCTACTTCTTTGTAAAGATATATATTATTAAGTTTACGTAAAATAGTTAGAATGGTTGTAGAGAATATATTTAATGTTGGGGATTTAGTTGTTACTAAAACTCATCCTTTATTAAAAGATTATCGAATTAAAGGAGATGGAAATTCTGTTCCACCAATTTTGATGATTAAAGAAGTTTTTATTGAAAGCAATAAGAAAGTTTTATGTGATAATCTTACGGGTGAAACAATTGCAGAAAGAATTAAGTATATCTGTATGTATTTCAATGATAAAAAAAGTGAATTCGTAGAAGCCACGCTATACCAATCAATGCTCGAAACATTTGAACATTTGAAAATAGAAAGAATTTCAATAAAGGGTGATATTAGCCGTGAAAGCTTGGATATTATTGCCGACATTAAATCTTATAAAGTCCCAAAATACGAATATGGAAAAGTAGTTAGGTTAAAAACAAAAAATATAGAAATTTACAAAAAACGTTCTTCTAAAAAGTTTCCAATAAAGGAGGATAAAGTGGTAAAAGATAAAATTAAGGAGATTGTTCAATACGTAGTAAATTATACTTCACCTGACTTCATTTATAGTGGTTATAAAAAGAATGATTCAAAAAGTTCATATTATCCAAATGGCAATGCTCAGAAATTGACATCAGAGAATCTTGTAAAAGTTCAATGGTTCAATCCATTTCAACATAAATTTTCAGAACAATATCTTCCAGAGAATTTTTTAACAGATCAGATGGATTTCCTTTCTGAAGAAATTAAAAAACAATAATGGAATTACTTTTTTATTTTAAAAGAACCAGAGTTGGCATCAAACGAAATCATATCTGCAGGAAATAGCGTTTCAAAGTTTTTATGTTCGATAAGTTTACAAGGCTCTTCAAACGGATTAGTTCGTCCGTCTAAAATCAACATTTTATCACATAACTGTATAGCCAATTCAATTTCATGACTGGTGAATAGAATTGTTTTTTCGGTTTTATGTGCAATAGATTTCAAGAGTTTTAAAATTTGCACTTTATGATATAAATCTAAATGCGTGGTGGGCTCATCTAAAAGTATAATACTAGTATCTTGAACCAATGCCCTGGCAATCATAACACGTTGTAATTGTCCGTCACTCAATTCATAGCATTTCTTTTCTAGAAATGGGGTTAGCTCTAAGAGTGATACGCTCTTTGTAATGGATGAAATATCATTTGTGGATAATTTACCTAACCAATTGGTATACGGCTGCCTGCCTAATGCCAATATCTCTTTAACTGACATGTTCTTTGAAGCAATGGGTTCTGTAAGTACAACACTAACCTTTGTGGCTAAATCTAAAGTATCGATAGATTCTAGTTCATTTCCTTCAATTTGTATGGAGCCAGAAATCTTTGGTTGAAATCCGCCTATAGTTCGTAGCAGTGTAGATTTACCAATTCCATTAACACCAACAATAGCAACAAGTTCCCCTTTCATTAAGTCAAAGGAAATATTTTTGGCAATGACTTTTCTGTCATATCCAATATATAAATTACTGATTTTCAGCGTACTATATGTGTTTTTGTCTTTGATAACTTTATCTGGTTTGGATTAAAACATCATTTTCTTTTTGCGTACTAATAACCATATAACAACAGGAGCCCCAAAAATACTTGTTATCGCATTGATAGGAAGTACATTCATTGAACCTGGCAGCTGAGCAATTGTATCGCAAATCAACATTAAAATAGCACCACAACAAAGTACTGCTGGTATCAAAATCTTATGGTCTGTTGTGTGAAATAGTTGTCGAGTTAAGTGCGGCACAGCTAACCCTATAAAAGCTATGGGGCCTGCAAAAGCAGTAATACATCCGGCTAAAAGACCAGTTGCTATGATAATAATATAGCGTGATTTTTTTAAATGGATGCCTAAGCTCTTTGCGTAATTCTCACCAAGTAAAAAAGCATTGAGCGATTTAATAGAGAGTATACTTAATAGTATACCTATGCATGTGCAAAGGCACAGAATTGACAATTGCATCCAGGAAAGATTACCTAAACTACCGAATTCCCAGAAGATATATTGTTGCAATTTTTCGGCTTTTGTAAAATAGGAGAGTACACTTACAATAGCACCCGTAATGCTACCGAACATTAAACCAATAATGAGGAGTGCCATGGTATCTTTTACTTTGACGGCGACTGTTAGAACAATTAAAAGCACAAGAAAACTACCCACACTTGAAGCGAAAGCTAAAGCAATATCGTTAAAGGCTGAAAACGTCATAAACCCTGAAAATAGGGAAGAGCCCATAATTAATAAAGCAGCTCCTAAACTTGCCCCAGAACTAATACCCAATACATAAGGGCCCGCAAGCGGATTTCTGAACAAAGTTTGCATGAGCAGGCCACTTAAGGCTAAACCGCTACCAGCCAAAATAGCCGTTAAGGCTTTTGGTATCCGATAATTCCATATGATATAAGAATTTGATGATTCACCGATATCAGAATCGAAAAGGACTTTCAAGGTGTCAATAAATGATATAGTTACAGAACCAAGACTTATATTCACACCTAGACAGACAAACAGCACTAGAAGTAGCGCCAGAAATTGAATAGTGTATGTAGACTGGTTAGTCAATTAATTTAAAGGTTTAAAGAAGTAAGGTTCGTGTTTAGGTAAAAGACCTGGGTGTAAAATATGAATTAAATCTTTTAATACAAGATCTGGTCGATGAGGTGCTAATTCATAATATAGATTGCCACCGGTTTCGCCAACAGTATTGGCGAAAGTGTATACTTTTTTGTTTTTAAACGCATCAAACTGGAGATAGTGTGTACTTGACAATTCCATTTCTTTGTAGGATTTGAACTGCGCAGGTCCGATCCAATATTCAGCATTTTTGGCTACCACTAAAACGCTTTCCCAACTAAAAGAAAGACTTCCGCTTTCAGGCGAATCTTTCCATAAATAATTAGCATTGGCATCTTTTAGAAAATTAGCGGCCCAACTTTTCCCGCCGGGTAAATACCAAACATCTTTATATAGGGCACCGCTAAGTACAGTTGGTGATGTGTTTGCAGTTTCGGCTAGTTTTTTAGCATCAACATATGACTTTTTAATTTCATCGAACACATCATTTGCTACGATTTCCTTTCCAAAAAATGGAGCGAAAAATTTAATCCATTCAGCTTTTCCTAACGGGGTTTCTTCAACCCAATCACCATTGTAAATAACAGGTATTTGAGAGCGTTGTAAAGTCTCATAGGCGATGTTGCTACCACTAACGGCAAAACCTACCACCAGGTCTGGTTGTAAGGCTAAAACAGCTTCTGTGTTTAACCTTTCGTTGATGCCAAGCTCTTTAATCTGGCCGGCATCGATGCGTTTTCTTGCAGCTTCAGAAGAGACGTATTTGGTATCTGAAAATCCTACAAGTTTATCTAATTCACCCAAAGCTTCAAGTGCAGGTATATGGGTGGTTGAGGTTACAACTATGCTTTCTATTGGCACCGAAATTATGGCGTCATACTCATTTTTATTCAATGTTATAAATGATTGTTTCTTCTTAGGTATTAGGGCATAGGTAAAGGAAGCTTCTGCATTTGGCCATGGAGCAAGTATTTTAAGAATAGTGATACCAGAGGCTTGGTTTTCAATAGAAAAGCCTTTTGCATAGGTGAGTTCAACATTTTTATGTACTGATTCTTGTGGCAGCGTTTCCTTGCTTTGGTGTTTACAACCGCATAAAAAAAATAGGCAACTGAAAAAGAGAAGTTGTTTAAGCATTTATATTTTACATCTATTTTTCAAAAGTAGTATTATAAAACTTTACCTAGAAAGATTAAACAAAATGTTTATTTTCGCCGTGAATTTTGGTTTTCACTGCTTATAGTAGTGAAATTAAAAGGGAATCCGGTGTAAATCCGGAACTGTACCCGCAACTGTAAGTTTATGTCAACTAAATCTATTGGCAAATAGATTTTATTTGGCACTTCTGTAAAGAAGATGTTATTTTCTTCAAAGCCACTTTGTCTTCTGAACCGGTTTAGGAACATGGGAAGGCGAAATAACATTAAACGAGTCAGGAGACCTGCCTTATTCAAACAACAATGTTAAACTTTCGGGATAAAGGTTTGCGTATGGGTACAGACATACTACGCTCCCGTTTATGAATTTAAACGAATGAAAAATTATTTTTTGTGGCCTACAGTCACAGTATTACTATGCGCTAAAGTAGGAGCGCAGCAAGAACAAGACTCCATTAAAATATTACAGTTAGACGAGGTGGTCGTCAGTGATTCACGGTTTGAATTAAAGCGTGAAAACTCTGGTAAGACAGTCATTTCTATTTCTCAAAAAGAATTGGAACAAAACCAAGGTCGGTCTATTGCCGAAATTATCAATACTAAAAGCGGCATTGAAATAAACGGAACCAGAAGTTATGCAGGTCAAAATTTATCTACGTACGTTAGGGGAGGTAATAATCGCCAAGTATTGATCATTATTGATGGAATTCAGGTTTCAGACCCATCTGGTACCAGCGCAGAGTATGACTTACGTCTTTTAAATACTTCTCAAATAGAAAGCATTGAAATTTTAAAAGGTGCCGCAAGTACGCTTTATGGAAATTCTGCAGCAACAGCGGTTATAAATATTACAACCAAGCAAGCCCAGAAAGAAGGACTTTCTATGGATGTAATTTCGAGTATGGGTACCAACCAATCTCAGGATGATCAGAATTATAATATCTCCGATTTTTCAAACACAGTGAACCTTAGTGCTAAAAAGGGAAAGTTGACATTTTTGGCTTCTGGAGGTCACCAGTTTACGGATGGGTTATCTGCAGCCATCGGTACTGAAGCTGATGCACTGTCACGAATAGATGGAAATGTAAAAATTGGTTATCAAGTTTCTAAACGTTTTGACATAACCGCTTCTGCATTTTATAATAAATTAAATAGTGATTATGATAACGGGTTCCCAATAGAAGATGCCGATTTTTCATTTACCAGTGAGCAATCTCGTTTTGGTTTAGCTTCAACGTATGGTTATGAAAAGGGTAGTGTGCATGTAAATGCGGCATTCAATCAAATAGACAGATCATTTGTTTCTAGTTTTCCGGCTGCATATGATTCTCGTTCTACTGTAGTAGATGTTTTTAACAAGTATACATTTGCAGAAAAAATATATACTATAGTTGGTTTAAATTATATTGACAATCAGACATTGTTTTCAGAGGTGCAAAATTCGAACACAGTCGACCCATATGTGAACATGGTATATGTTGGCGATAACGGTATTAACTTAAATGCCGGAGTACGATTAAATAATCATAGTAACTATGGTTCTAATTTCATTTATAACATTAATCCGTCCTACAGAATTAATATAAACTCTGGGTATTTAAAATTCATGGGCTCATACGCTACTTCGTACATAGCACCAAATTTATCGCAATTATATGGTCCGTTTGGAGCCAATCAAGATTTGAATCCTGAAGAGAATACTACTTTAGAGGGCGGTTTAGAATATAAATTGTCAGATAAGTTTATAATTAACGCTGTTTATTTTAATAGGGCTGAAGATGATAGAATCGAATATGTAACTATTGATCCAAATACATTTGAAAGTCAATATCGTAATTCAGTGAGTACAGTTCATTTTAATGGAGTAGAGGTAGGCTTGAGTTCAAAACCTGCTAAGGACTTTACATTAGATGCGAACTATACGCTAACCAATTCTAAAGAAGGTTTAGCGCTTAGAGTACCTAAGAGTAAGGTGAATGCTACAGTTGGGTACACCATTGCCGATAAAACATTTTTAGGTCTTTCGTATCAATTTGTATCAGATCGTACCGATACTGATTTTGCCACCTTCACTAGTGTAGACTTAGAAAGTTTTAGCCTGTTAAATATTCAAGTGAAACATCAGTTTTCGACTAAGTTCGGAGCTTTTATAGGTATTGATAACCTTTTGAATGAAGAATATACGGAACTAGTTGATTATACCACTAAAGGTCTAAATTTAAGATTAGGATTTAAACTGGGTTTATAGCAAAAAATAGGGCAGCTGAAAAGCTGCCCTATTTTTATTTTTTTGTTTGGTCTAAAATTCAATATCATAGACTGTATCATCAATCATTTTATCATTGATAGGATTGCCAACTTTAGAACTTATAAAAACTTCTAGCGGATTTAAAACTGTAAAATCACGTTTTCCAGTTTGTCCTGTAATGGCTTCTATAGCTCTGGCTAATAATGGTTCGTTCTGTTCTCCTAAAATGCCTAGGTTACCATAATCTTCCTTCAAAATAATATCTGGCTGTAAACCGCTAGTAAAGTCAAAAAAACCATCGGCATTTTCGTTTCTACCAATTAATGGCTGAATGGCCCATTGATTATTTGGGTTGATTTTATTTACTCTAGAAGGTGTGTACAAATAAGAGTTATCACGATCATCGACCAATGTAGTAGAAAATTCGTTTTTACCTCTTGTTACATCTCCAATTTGAATAACATCGATATAAGGTTCTAAACTATTTATCAATAATTCGCTAGCTGATGCAGAACTAGAAGTAGTAAGTACGTATAATTTAGAAAAGCCTAATGAATTGATTGTTTTACCATTAACTTTATCAGCAAAATACACTTCTAATTGGCTATCGTTAAATTGGTTTTGAAGTTTATCATTGTATCTTTTTCTTAAAAACACCTCTGATGTATTTGTTCCATAAATCATACTAGCTAATAAACGTGTAGTATTTACCGAACCACCAGGATTATAGCGCAAGTCCATTACCAAATTCGTTATTCCGGCAGATTTTAAAGCTTCAACAGCGTTATAAAGGTCATCGTCATATTCATTCGTAAATTGGTTATACATAATGTAACCTATATTCTCACCACTTATTTCGAAGGACTTGGAAATTAAAACTGGGTTTTCAGCAAGAGCTTCTGCTTTGGAAAGTGTTACCTCTTCTTCATTGGGAACAATATTACCGTTAACAAAATCTGCCATATTTAAGGTATATGTATCGCTACCTGTAAAAAGGAGTTCCTCGTAATTTGACAATGTTAAAGTTTGCCCATCAACACCAGTAAACAAATCTCCTCGTAAAATATCTGCCGTAGCCGCATTTGAATTTGGTATGATATATCGAACAACACCAAATAATTCTTCACTATCCTGAAAACGAACCAGACCGAATTCAAGACCATTACTTTTAGAGATGCCTGCTAAAGAATTTGTAAGATCACGATAATCTTTATTATAAAAACTAAAACGATCTTCAATATACTGTAGCTTATTATCAAAAAAAGCAGCAGGGTTTTCTTCTGAATCTAAGAAGGCAGTGTACTCAGCCCTACCTTCTTTGGTATTTACAAAACGCTCATCGCCCAAATCATCGACGTTAGCTTGCCAGAAATACCAAAAATTCATGGCTTTCCACATGAAATCTTGAACTTCTACATCAGCAGAACCATCTGGGTCAATGGTATTGGTTAAGATTAAATCCTCATCCTTAGAACAAGAAAAAATAACCGCTATAATAAGTAATACTAAAATCTTCTTCATAAATAGGGAAACTAAAATCTTTGAATTTTATTTCTTTTGAGTAAGTGAAAATTTTGAGGTAGGTACGCTGTTGTTTAATAGTAATGTAGCATTTCTAGGATCATGTAATTTAGAACTCGAAATAACACGAGCCGGAATCATGACGTCAAAACTTCTTTTTGCTCCTATACCCGTAATTTCTTGAATTGCTCTTGCTAGAAGAGGTTCGTTAGCATCACCAAGAACACCTAAATTGGTAATATCCTCATCTAGTTCAATATCAGGTATTAATCCGTCAGCATAATCAGAAAAACCTGCACTATTTTCAACTCTACTAATGATAGGTTGAAGACCCCATTGCACATTAGGGTTTATATTATTCACTCTTGTTTCATCATAAACATTCCCACCTTCTGGATCATCAACAAATAATACAGAACCTTGATTTTTACCAACTGTAGTGGTGCCAATATGAACAACATCTATATAAGGCTCTAAACCGACCATTACCAATTCACTTGCCGAAGCCGAACTTGAAGTAGCGATAATATATACTCGACTTAGATTTAATGTATTTAAAGCAGCGTTCGAATTACCATCGAAAGTACCGGTGGTGCTTACAAAATAATTATCTGTTGAACTACTGTCGAATTCTGCTTGTAATTTTGCATTATAAATAGTTCTAAAAAGTAAATCTGAAGTACTAGTACCTTTTATTAAACTAGCCAATACAGAAGCAGTAGTACCTCTACCACCTAAGTTGTAACGTAGGTCTAAAACCAAATCAGTTACACCTTGAGCCTTAAAATCGGCAAAAACGGCGTTCATGGCATCTTCTGAACCAGATACAAATTGATTGTACATAAAATACCCAATCTTACTATCGCCTGATGTAATTACATTAGTTGTCAAAATAGGGTCTTCTTGTAAACCTTCTTGTTTAGTTAATGTAACCTCCTTATCAATTGGGCTAATAGTATTATCTACTATTTCGGCCATGTTTAAAGTATACGTATCGTTATCACCAAACAGTAGATCGATATAGTTTGTTCTATTTAAGTTTGTGCCATTTACACCAGTAAAGACTTCGCCTCTTTTAATATTTTTATTAGATGCGTCAGAACCTTTAATAATATATTCCACATATCCAAAAATATCATCAGTGTTACCTATTAATGATAGTCCAAATTGCAGACCATTACTTTTAGATACACCTGCTGAGTTATTTACTAAATTTGTATAATCATCACTATAAAAAGTGAATCTATCTTCAGAAAAAAGCAATTTATTCTCTAAAAAATCAACTGGTTCTGGGTTGGCGGTAAGAAATTCTTCATAACCTGCTTGAGTATCAAAACGGTCGTCTGCCAAATCTGGCACATCACCTTGCCAAAAATAGTAGAGGTTTAATGTTTGCCAAAAAAAGTTTTGAACTTCAATGTCGACAACAACTGGTACTTCCTCTTCAGGAACTACGATTACTTCTTCTTCAATTATGGGCTCATCATCATTTTTATTACAAGAAATAACAACGAAGCCTAAGCAAAGGAGGGACAAGAAAATTTTTTTCATAGTTTTTTTAATTTTTATTTACAACAATAAACGTTCCAATTTCTAGACCATTCATTTAAATGCAATAATATACGTCTATTTAAATACGGATATATTTGCAGTAAGGATGTTAAATTTAGGTACAAGCAATCAAATTAAAAATTAATTGTAACAAAAATCGTTCAACTTCGTCTTCTTTTTGTAGGCCTGATAGCAAGCTTACAAACAGCCAAACCAAAATGAAGCAAACAGAGTTTTTAAATATTGTGTTACCGTTTAAGGACAAATTGTTCCGCATGGCCAAAAGATTATTGGTGTCAACGGAGGAAGCTGAAGATGCAACGCAAGAGATTCTAATAAAGTTATGGGATAAGAAGAATAAGATGGATACCTATAATAATGTAGAAGCGTTTGCAATGACCATGACAAAAAATTTCTGTCTTGACAGATTGAAATCTAAACAAGCAGGAAATTTAAAATTGGTGCATAGTAATTATACAGATTCTAGTACATCATTACAAAGTGAGTTAGAAGCTAAAGATAGTATTAGTTGGGTTGAACGGATTATGGCCGAATTACCAGAGCAACAAAAAATGGTATTACAATTGCGAGACGTAGAGCAATACGAATATGAAGAAATAGAAAAATTATTGGATATGAAACCTACAGCCATACGGGTAGCTTTGTCCAGAGCACGAAAAACTGTACGGGAAAAATTAATAGAAAAGCATAACTATGGAATTGCATAAAATAGAAAAATTAATAGAGAAATATTTTGAGGCCACCACCACAGTTGCTGAAGAAGAAACGATAAGGGAGTATTTTTCGAAAGAGACTGTCGCACCTCATTTAGAGCAACATGCACCTTTGTTCAATTATTTCACCAAAGCAAAAGAAGAACGCTTTACAAAACAAGTCCCATTAAAACCTAGAATAAATTATTTGAAATGGGTTTCTGTTGCAGCGATAGCAGTCTTTATGGTTGGGTTGTATCTGTATCAACCAACAACAGCCCCAGTTACTTTAGCAGACGAGTATACACAAGAAGAAATTGAGTCTGCACAAGAGGCTTTTGCCTTATTAGCTATGAATTTTAATAAAGGTACTGAGCAACTGTATCATTTAGAAGAATTCGAAAAAACAACAAATAAATTTTTAACGAAAAAATAATTAAAATGAAAAAGATAGTACTATTAACAATGTTGGTTTTGGCTCCGATTATTTCAAGAGCTCAAGATATTTTCGATAAATACGAAGATAATGACAAAGTAACCTTTGTTGCCATGCAACCTAAGATGTTTCAAATGTTGGGTAAAATGAGTGTAAGCTCAGATGACCCAGAAGCAAAAGAGTTTTTTGAACTTGTAAATTCGATTACAAGCTTTAAAGTCATCACAACCGATGACGCGGCTATTTCTAAAGATGTAGATAGTTGGGTGACCAATCGCTTAAAAAGTTCATCATTTGAAGAATTAATGCGAGTTAGGGATGGTGGTTCTAATGTAAAATTTTATGTAAAGGAAGGTAAAGACAGTGACCATGTAAAAGAACTTTTAATGTTAGTAACCGGTATGAAAGATATGGATATAGACATTAATGGTAAAAAATTAGAAACGGTTTTACTATCATTAACAGGAGATATTAATTTACGATCGGTATCTAAATTGACCGATAAAATGGACTTACCAGGAGGAGATCAATTAGGTAAAGCATCTAAAAAGGGGAATTAAATAAGAATCAATACGCGTTAATCCCCAATTAATTTAGCGCTTTTGATAAACAAGTATTCATTAATTTATCAATCACTTTTATCCTATAATTGGGTAGAGGTATTAAAAACAACAATCATGAAAAAAGTAGCAGTAGTAATTTTAATGGCAATTTTACCCGTATTTGGTTTTTCACAGTCTGTATTCGATAAGTATGAGGATATGGATAATGTAGGTTCTGTAATCGTGAACAAAGGTATGATAGACTTAGTCTCTAAATTAGGAGGAATGAGTGATGATGCCGAAGCGAAGGAGTTTATGGAAGTAGCTAGCGGACTTAAAAATATAAAAGTTTTTATGACCGAAGACGCATCAGTTTCGGCAGATATGTCTGCAACGGTAAAAAAGTATCTTAAATCCTCGAAATTAGAAGAATTAATGCGAGTAAAGGACAAAGATGTAAATGTAAAGTTCTATGTTAGGGATGGTTCAAAAAAAGATCATGTGACAGAATTACTAATGTTTGTGTCAGGGTTGGACAATGTTGAAATAGGTGATCATGGTAGAAAATTGGAAACTGTTTTGGTCAGCCTAACTGGTGATATCGATTTAAATAAAATTGGGTCGATTACCAACAAAATGAATTTACCGCAAGATTTGAATAAAGCTTCTGGTAAGTAATTTATTTTAGGAAAGGATTTTTCGTAAAACCGGAGGGTTCTTTCCTTCAATTTTAAAAAATGCATTATGAAAAAAGTATATTGGGTTTTAGTAATGGTAATAGGTTTTACCATTTCATCATGTTCTTCAGAGCAAAGTCTACAGCAGTACTTTATTGCTAGTTCCGAGAATCCGAATTTCATGTCTTTCGATTTACCTTCTAGTCTTTTAAATTTAGAAAAGGCCGAATTAAGTGAAACTCAAAAAAAGGCGGCAAGTTCTCTTAAGAAGCTAAATATTCTAGCTTTTCAGAAAAAGGATAATAACACTGCTGATTATGAAGTGCAAAAGGCAGCCATTAAAACTATTTTAAAAAGTTCAGATTTTAGCGAATTAATGAAGATGAATACATCTTTTGGAAAAGCTACCATTCAATTGAAAGGAGACGATGATACCATAGACGAAATTGTAATCTATGGAGATAATGATGAAAAGGGGTTAATTTTGGTCCGTGTTTTGGGTGATGATATGAATCCCGCAAGTTTCGTGCAATTGATACAGGCTATGGAAAAATCTGATTTTGACGGTAAAGGCCTTGAACAACTCGGAAATTTGATAAAAGGCTAATTATTTTATCATTTAATCAAAATTCCGTTGTAAACCTACAACGGAATTTGTTTTTTTTTCAGAAGTTACTCTTTTACAATTTGTAAATTATTTTTCCCGAAGTCCAATGTTCTAATGGGGAACGGTATATTAATCTCTCGTTTATCAAAGTGCTTCTTAATGATTTTAATTGCTTTATGTCTCGCGGCATGTTCTTGCTTTATATTGACACAATCTGCCCAAAAACGAACCATAAAATTGATAGAACTATCTCCAAATTCAGTAAAAAAGAATTCTACGGTTTCCTCATCGTTTTGAGTAAAGTTGTCGTTGATTATTTTCACGGTCAAATCTTCTACCATTTGCAGGTCACTTTCATATCCAACGCCACAATTCACGAAAATTCGATTTCTCTTATTCAAAGAATAATTGGTAAACGAGCCATCAATGAATTTTGAATTAGGAATTACAACAATATTATTGTCGGGTTTTTTTAGAATTATATTTCGTAAACTTATCTCAGTTACAAAACCAGAAACACCATCAGCAGAAATAAAGTCATTAATCTTTAGTTGTGGCATAAATGACAAAATGAGTCCACCAAAAGTATTGCTCAACGTACCTTGTAGAGCCAAACCAATTGCCAAACCAACGACACCGGCACCAGCTAAAATACTGGTAAGAACCTTATCTAAATCTAAAACAGCAAGGGCTATAAAGAATCCTAGTAAAATAACAACAACAAAAACAACTTTTGCTATAATCTCTTGAATAGAAACTTGCGATATTTTTCTAAGAACTGTTTGTTTTAATACATTACGTATTCCTTTTGCAATAAAGTAGAATAGAAACATCACCAAAATCGCCATTACGAAATTTGGTAGTTTTAAAATTATGGCATCTAACCATCCACCTAATTTGTCCCAGAGATTACCAATTGATTCTTCAACCGAAAAATTTGCCTGCATATAAATTTGCTTTACTGTTTGGTGATAATATAGCAATTACAAACCATAAACTAAAATATATTACATTGGAAAAGCTAGGAAGAATGTAATTGAATTAAAGAAAAGTTTGAATGGAACAAAAGGGTTTTAAATTCCGGTATAATTACTTGGAGATATTTTCTTAAGCTCACTTTTAATAGCATCAGAAACTTCTAAAGTATCAATGAAATTGGCAATCGAATCTTTATTGATTTTTTCATTAGTACGTGTAAGTCCTTTCAAAGCCTCATATGGGTTTGGATAACTTTCACGTCTTAAAATAGTTTGAATTGCTTCGGCAACAACTGCCCAATTATTTTCTAAATCTTGTTCAAACTTTGTTCTGTTTAATAATAACTTGTTCAATCCTTTTAAGGTAGATTGAAAAGCAATCATAGTATGGGCAAATGGTACACCTACATTACGCAGTACTGTACTATCTGTTAAATCGCGTTGTAATCTTGATACTGGTAATTTTGCAGATAAATGTTCGAAAAGAGCATTTGCAATACCTAAGTTACCTTCTGAATTTTCGAAATCGATTGGGTTAACTTTATGTGGCATTGCAGACGAACCAACTTCACCAGCCTTAATTTTCTGTTTAAAATAGTCCATGGACACGTAGGTCCAAAAATCACGATCTAAATCTAATACGATGGTATTAATACGTTTAAGACCATCGAATAGTGCGGCCAAATGGTCATAATGTTCAATCTGTGTAGTTGGAAAAGAATGTTGAAGGCCTAATTTTTCTTGAACGAAATTTTGACCGAATTCTCTCCAATCTATAGAAGGGTATGCCACAAAATGTGCATTAAAATTACCCGTAGCACCACCAAATTTAGCAGCACTTGGTATATCGTTCAATAAATTAAATTGTTCTTTTAATCGAACTACATACACCATTATTTCTTTTCCTAATCGGGTAGGAGATGCAGGTTGACCATGTGTTCTTGCTAGCATAGGTATATCTGCCCATTCTAATGTCAGAATATCTAACTTTTCAAGTAATTCGAAATATTGTGGAACATAAACTTCATTCATCGCTTCTTTAATAGAAAGCGGAATGGCGGTGTTATTAATGTCTTGTGATGTTAACCCGAAGTGGATAAACTCTTTAAATTTTGAAAGGCCCAAAGAGTCAAAAGCCTTTTTTATAAAATACTCAACCGCCTTAACATCATGATTAGTAACTTTTTCTATCTCTTTAATTTCTTGTGCATCTGCTGTAGTAAACTCCGTATATATTTTTCGTAATTCTTCGAACTTTGCAGAATCAAAAGTTGATAACTGCATTAAAGGAATCTCGCATAGAGCAATAAAATACTCTATTTCTACTCTTACTCTATACTTGATCAAAGCTTCTTCAGAAAAATAAGGAGACAATGAGCGTGTTTTTGAACTATAGCGGCCGTCGATTGGAGAAATGGCATTTAATGCGTTAAGAGACATAATTAATGGTTGAATTAATAAGCGGCAAATATACCTATTCATACCATAGTTTAAAACTATTCGCTTTAAGTTACAGTCAAAAAGTGATTTTCCATTAAAGGAAAATGAAGTTATAATTTGATTAGTCTAACTTTTTTCAAGTGCCTTTAAAGTCATTCTTGCTCGTGCTTTATAAGCTGCACTACCATTTTCATAATTCTGTTTCAAGATAACTTGTAGTTCTGGATGAATCCATGTTATGTTTTTACCAAGCAATAAAAGAGTTGTCATTGAATATGCTTTAGGGGCAACTTTATGGTCGCCAATAAGCCAATCGAATGCTGCTTCAGCAATAGTATTTAAATGGTGCTTGATAAGCACTTTTTTTGAAAGTGATATTTTTTTTGAATAATGATTTTCAACTAGTAAACAGCATATTTTTGAGGCTGGTCGAATTGATGATTCTAAGGTTAAGCTAGATAGTGAATGTGTAAATGCATCGATATAGGGGAAAATAAATTCTAACTTTTTCTTTACAAGAGATTCTAACACCCAGCTTGCTTTACAAGAAATTGGGTCTAAATTATCTTTAGAAATATCTATTAAAATTGGGATGAGTTGGGGGTTTTCTCCAATTTTACTTGCCATCTTACAACGGTTTTCTCGTGTCGCATTTACATAATTCAATGCTTGGCAAAGCTCTTGCTTAGTCATAAAATCGTATCTTTATTCGATATTTCCCCCAAATATGAAATTACTAAAAAAAATTAGCCTAGGTGTGGTTTTAGTTTTGATAGCCATGCAATTTTACAGTCCTACAAAGAACATTTCCCCTGGTAACCATACCCAAACTTTCATAAAAGAGACCAATCCTTCTCCTGAGTTGAAGGCTTTATTTGAAACCTCTTGTTATGATTGCCATAGTAATAATACGAACTACCCTTGGTATAATAATATTGCCCCAATTTCATATTGGATTGATAGTCACGTAAAAGAAGGGAAGAAGCATTTGAATTTTTCTGAATGGCAAACATATTCGAGAGATAAGAAAGACCATCTTTTAAAAGAGATTGAAGAAATGGTAGTTAAAGAAGATATGCCATTAACCGAGTATAAATATCTGCACAGCAATTCTAAACTAACGGATAAGGAAGTGAGTGAAATTGTAGCGTGGGTAAAGCAAACTAGAATTATTTACCAATTAGGGAAGCTACCAAAGTAGGAACCCCTTTTACTGCGTTTTCTGAGATAACAGTTAAATTGCCATTAATAGTGCTTTTAATTGTTGGTTTTGGGTCTACAAAAAATATAGGTGTATTTACTTTTGCAAAATCTATAAGACTAGCCGCCGGATAAACTTGCATTGAGGTACCTATGATTATTAGATAATCGGCTTTTTCGGTAATTGTTTTGGCATCTTCTAATAAAGGTACAGCTTCACCAAACCAAACGATATGGGGTCTAATTTGATATCCTTTTTTACATTTGTCTCCTAAGTGTATATCGTTACTACAGTCAAATATATCATCGATTGAAGCCATGCTTCGGGCTTTTAATAATTCGCCGTGTAAATGAAGCACATGAGAACTACCGGCTCGTTCATGTAAATCATCTACGTTCTGGGTTATAATATGCACATTATAATTCTTTTCAAGTTTAACCAAGGCTAGGTGCGCTTGATTCGGCTGCACGCTTAGCAGCTGTCTTCTACGTTGATTGTAAAATTCCAATACCAATTGAGGGTTGTTTTGAAAACCTTGTGGAGAGGCAACTTCCATAACGTCATGACCTTCCCATAACCCATCGGCATCTCTAAATGTTTTTAATCCGCTTTCAGCTGATATTCCTGCACCGGTTAATACTACAATGTTCTTCATGGCTTCTTTTGAATTCAGTTTAAAAATATACTTTTCTTATCTTGGATACATGATAGATGTGAAGCTTTTGGCGTATTTAGAAGAATTTATTTCAGAAAAAAGAATGAGGCGGTTTAACAATGTATTGAACCATCGAACAAATTTTATTACCGTTGCAGTAGAAGATGTTTTTCAAATGCACAATACTAGTGCGGTAATACGTAGCTGTGAGTCATTTGGTATACAGCAAGCACATTTAATAGAAGGTAAATATGGCCAACGTTTAGATGAGGAAATTGCTATGGGTGCTCAAAAATGGGTAGACGTCAAAAGATATAAAAATTCGAAAGAGGTAGTTGATGTACTTAGAAATAAAGGGTATAAAATTGTTGCCACCAGCCCTCATGCAGATAGCTCATTATTGCAAGATTATGAATTAGATGGTAAAATGGCATTATTCTTTGGTACTGAAAATAAGGGTTTAAGCGACTACGTACTTGAAAATTCTGACGCCACTTTGAAAATACCAATGGTAGGTTTTACCGAAAGTTTGAATATTTCAGTTTCAGCTGCTATTATTCTACAACACCTAACTACTAAATTAAAATCTTCTGATTTTGACTGGAAACTGACCCCTACAGAAATGATGGAGAAACGATTAGACTGGACAAAAAAATCTATAAAAAGTATTGAGGAAATTTTGATAAGGTATCATACTGATAATTAAATTTTTCTTAACTTTAAAGTCAATAACTAATTGAAAAACAGATGTACTACGTATTAATTGGTTTAGGTATATTATTGGTATTATTAATTATACTATCCGTGATTGCTCCCAAAAGTTATCATGTTTACAGGTCAATAGAATTAGACCATCCTACGGAAAAAGTTTGGGGACAACTTAAATATTTAAAAAAGCAACAAGAGTGGTCGCCATGGGCAAGAAAGGACCCGAATATGGACCAAAAATTTACTGGAACAGATGGCGAGGTTGGTGCTGTTAGTTATTGGAATGGCAATAAAGAAGTAGGTGAGGGCGAACAAGAAATAACTAAAATAGTTGACGGTAAGCGAATTGAACAAGATTTAAGATTTTTAAAACCGTTTAAATCTCGATCAGATTGTTATATGGATTTGGAGAAACTAAATAATAATAGGAGTAAAGTGACGTGGGGGTTTATAGGAACTAATAAATTTCCTATGAGTATTATGATGTTATTTATGAGTATGGATAAAATGGTAGGTAAAGATTTTGAACAAGGATTACAGAATCTTAAACATAATTTAAGTAGTGAAATATGATAGCATGGTTTGAAATTCCGGTTGCAGATATGCAACGAGCTCAAAAGTTTTACGAAACTATCTTAGACGTTACAATAACTGTTAATAATTTTGGCCAATTTGTAATGGGACTGTTTCCCGATAAGCCGAGTATAGGTCAAGCGAATGGTGCCTTAGTACAGCATGAGCAATATGTACCAAGTTTAACCGAAGGGGCATTGGTATACTTTGCCTGCGAAGATGCAGCCACTGTATTGGACAAAGTGGAGAAAGCAGGCGGACAAGTATTACAGCAAAAAACCGAAATTGGTGACGGTCATGGTTTTATGGGTCTGTTGAAAGATACGGAGGGAAATAGGATTGCCCTCCATTCTAATGCCTAGTAATCTCTTTCTCTATTGCTTTGGTTCTAATAAAACGATATCAAAATCATTTTCAAGAATAACTTTACCATTGGCTACAGTACTTTCGGTTTCAGAATATCTGTCATAAAGTTTTGTGCCATCTCCAAATACACCTTTTACCGATATTGATTTTTTTCCTTTTGGTAAGTCAAGTGCAATAACAACTTTATCAACGAACTCATCTTTATTCAAATACCTGCTGAAAACATAGGGTTCTTTAGTGATTATTTTATGAATACCAGCTCCGATGGCCGGGTGGTCATTTCTAAAAGAACCAAGTTGCTGCCAATGAATTAAAATTTCTTTTGTTTGTACTAAACTATCAAGTTCATTCCAATTCATAAAAGATCTCAATGTGGCATCACCCTCAGTACCTTCAATCGTTAAGTCTCTAGCTGTTTCATCGCCATAATAGATTTGTGAAGCACCAGGGGTTAATAGAAGAACATTTGCGGCTCTTTTTGGGTTTGTACGTTCTTTGTCGAAAGGCTCGCTATCGTCGTGCGATGTAAGGTAGTTTAAAACACTTTTGTCTTTTAAAGTAGTATGTAACAGTTTGCTATATTTAGAAAAAATGGATTCGTAGTCCTTTTCAGCGTCTGTCTTTAATTCAAAGTTTATAAGACTTTTGAATCCGTTGGCAAAATAATCTACTTTTTTATCCCCAAAATCATATTCTCGACCACCGGAAATTCCGTAATTATATACTTCACCAACCATATAGAAAGGGTTGGCGTCTAAAACTTTATCAGCGTTTTTCTTTTTCCATAAGTCAAATGCCGCTGATGATTCTTTATAGAGTTCATCCCAAGCATTTTCATTTGCATGTTTTACGGTATCAACCCTAAAACCATCAACTCCATATTTATTAATGTAATCGGTAAGCCATTTCATGATATAAAACCTTGGAGCCCTAGGGTGTCCTGTTCTATCAAAAAATAAATCAAGTTCATCCAATTCCTCACTTAATCTACCTTCGGTTTTCCATTTGGCCAGTAATGCGTCAGGTAAATTTACTGCTGAATCAGATTCTGTTATTATATCTGGTAAATTTGCTACTAAGGTGCAGTTTGTAGTATTCTCATATGTAGTGAATTCGCAAGTAGGAGAGGTGCGTACCCATTCTTCTGGCCATACAGGGTCTTTATCAGTAACTGGGCCAGTGTGGTTCAAAACCACGTCCAATAGAATACGAATACCATTTTTATGAGCTATTTTCACAAGGTTTTCTAGATCCTTTTCCGTTCCAAAATTAGGGTCTAATGCAGTCCAGTCTTTTGCCCAATACCCATGGTAAGCATATGTATTGCCAGTGCCTTCATCGGTAGCACCATGAACTTGTTCTATTACGGGGGTGAACCATATAGCGTTTACGCCAAGCTTAGTAAAATATCCTTCATTGATTTTTTGAGTGATACCTTGAATGTCACCACCCATAAAGCCTCTGAGCTTTCCGGTTGCCTCATCTCTTTCAAAGTTTAAATCATTATCTAGGTTACCATTATTAAAACGGTCTGTAAGGAGAAAATATACTGTAGCAGCTTCCCACTGAAAATTAGGATTTTTTTTAGTCGTTACAACGGTGTCGGTAACAGAAGGTGTGGTTTTAGTAGTATCTTTTGCGTTCGGTTGGCAAGATGCCATTATGATAGCAAACAATGCTAAAAAGTATAAATTTTTCATTTCCAAGTTATTTGCTCTAAAGCTATAACAAGGAAATCAATCTAAAAAATATTATTTTTTTCTATTTAGAACTTTATATTCCTCATAACAACTGCTGATAGCGTCTAAAATCTGTAGGTCATTTGCTGTAGTGATAAAGGATTTAGAGTAGTTACAGTTGTTTAAAATATCTTGAATGTCAACTTTTTCTAACTGAAGAAATTCTGTTAGTGTTTCCCGGTCAAACTTAGAAGCCAACAAATTACGAATTTCATCGTCTTCTCTCATTTGTCTTAGTTTTCGCATTTGTGCAGGTTTCTTGCCAAAGAGGTTTCGTAGCAAATCGGCAGGATTTAAAATTGCACCTAAAACTTTAGTTACGGCACTAGGATTTTTATTTCCACCCTCATAACTAACTCCTAGACCAGATATACTATATTGATATGCATTGTTGATTGGAAGGTTTTTGACATCAATTTCTAAATATCCAGTAAGCTGATATGGTCTTACAATAACCTCCTCTAAAGCATACGCTAGTTCAGTTAAGGCTATTTCAGTATTCTCAAATTTGAACATGTCGTTGGTAACTCTTATTTTTTGAGACTTAAACCCAAGAAAAGAAAAATAAAGAGTATCATTTACAGCAGCCGCGATAGAAAATTCTCCTTTTTCATTGGTAATGGTACCGAAAACTTGATTTAAATTAACGACATGAACACTTTCAAGCGGTTCTTCGGTTTGTGCATTTATAACAACTGCACTTAAGCGTTGATTTTCTTCTGTTTCTTGCGAAAAACCGACAAGTGAAATGAAGGTGAATAAGACTGATAAAAAATATTTCATGCTGTTAACGCAAATTTTAAGGATGCAAACAAAATAAAAAAAATACGCCGAAGCGTATTTTTAATATACAATTAACTAAAAAAAATCTCCCTTTCTTTTAGTGCTGCGTCTTTTTCCAGAGTTAGGACTGCTAGATTCACTTCGACCTCGGCTTCTTCCTTTAGATTCACGATCGCCATCCTTTCTTCCTTTACCACCACGGTCATCATCTCCTCTGCCACTTCTTTTTCCTCTAAATCCGCCGCCACCTCCGCCGCTGCTTCTGCGATTACCGCCTCCGCCACCGCCAGGGTTTTTGGAAACTTCAACATTTACAAATCGTCCGTCAACTTTAAACTCAGTAAACTTGTCAAGAATTTGTTGGGTAGATTCAGATTCAGTATTAAAAAATGAAAAACTTTCTTTTACATCAACTTTAAAAACATCTTCTTGCCCTAGGCCAACTGTATCTCTAATGAAATCTTTAAGGGACATCCAGTCATAACCATCTTTTTCACCAACGTTTATGAAATAACGTACTGCACCACTAGTTGGCGTTTCGCCACCTCTTCTGCCATCACTTCTATCTCTGTCGCCATCTCTATCTCTACTACCAACAGAAGAATTTAAATCTTTAGACTTATTATTACATCTTACGTTTTTTAATCTTTGTGGCTTGTCTCTGCCATTCGTAAAATGAAAGCCAAGTAAATCGTAGCTTTGTTCTTAAAGACGATGTGTCAGATAATACAATTTTCAAGAAACGTTCTACTCGCCTATTTACTGTTATGTGCTTATCATATGAATAATCGGAAAGAAATTTTCTCAGTTGCTCCTTATCTGATTTCACAATATACTTGTTAGCTTTGTAATAAGAATAAGACAAGCTGCATCTGTTATGAACAAAGGCACTAAAACAATAATTTATAATTCTTATCATAAGATAATTAA
>RCMY010000700.1_pt1 | contig 31869 bp, 21 predicted proteins | sample 2041341 | NCBI WGS metagenome assembly RCMY01 (sample SAMN09708234, study PRJNA481090) | Marine sediment metagenome, whole genome shotgun sequencing project. | reverse complement strand
CTTTTACATTTTTTACTTGTTTTAATCCATTGTTTAAATCAAGTAATGGACCTGTTTTAATTAAAATGTTATTTGACTTAGTCAATAAGAAATTCACATGCTCGTTTACATCAGGTTCACAATCAGATAGATAATACACTTTATTGTTATTCTTATCTCTTCTTGAGGGATCTAGGTAAATCCAATCAAATGATTGTGCTGAATTCTTTAGAAAAAATATTCCGTCTGCAGATATACATTTAATGTTCGTTGATCCTAACTGGATGAAATTATGTTGTGCAATGGCAGATAATTCTTCATTTTTTTCAACATGTATTACTTTATTCATTTTTTTGCTGAATGCATAAGAATCAATTCCAAGACCGGCGGTAATATCGATTAAGGTTTCACCTTGTACTAAAGTAGATTTATAATGAGCTGTTAATTCTGATGATGTTTGTGAAAGATTAAGTTTATTAGGGTAGAAAATGTTATTTGTAGAAAACCAGGTAGGTAGTTTTTGTTTCGCTTTTGATTTAGATTCTATTTGATCTACAATCTCTTTAGACGTTACTTTAATAAATGGCGATCTTTTTAAAAGAATCTTATGAATATCAGTATTGAGATTATCATTGATAAACTCTTGTGCTTCATTAGATAAAATAAAAGGATTCACGAAAATTTTAGAGGTTATGGGTCAATGATTTAACGATTTGATTCTCTGATAAAAACTCCTTTAAAATAACCTTTATGGCTGTATAACCAGGTACAGCGACAATCATGCCTACTACGCCGAAGAGTAATCCGGCTATTATAATAATCAAGAAAATTTCTAAAGGATGTGATTTCACACTATTTGAAAATATAAATGGTTGTGAGAAGAAATTGTCGACCAATTGACCTAGTAATAATCCTAAGAAAACATAGCCTGTTTTAGGAAGAATTACTTCGCTAAAATCAGAACCCAAATTACTAGTCATGGTTAAAGTTAACATTATTACCCCTCCAATTATAGGACCTATATAAGGAATGATGTTGAAGAGTGCACATAAGAATGCTATAACCACAGCATTTTCAATACCTACAATTAATAAAACTATGGTATAAATAACAAATAAAATGAATATTTGAAGTAGTAGGCCAACAAAGTATCTTGATAACAGGCTGTTTATTTTTTCTATTGAATTTGTAGTTCCCTGCTTTTTAGTTTGTGGAATAAAAATTAATAGACCGTGTTCAAAAAGCTTTCTGTCTTTAAGAAAGAAAAAAGAAATGAAGAGAACTGAAAATAAACCTATACTTGTTGAGCTTAAAACTGTTAAGAAAGAGTTTAAAAAGTTAGGAATGAACCCTATATCTAAACCTCGCAAGATATTTTTTTCTAGCGCAACATCGTCAATGACATCATTTACAATATGGGTTGACAGACCTAGGTAATTAGTGATCTGATGGTATAATGTGTTAAGGTTTTTTTGTAATTCATCAATGTCAAGAAGAGAAAGGTTTTTGCTTTGCTCCGATAGCAGTGGTATGAATAAGGCAACTATGCCGGCTAAAACACCAACCATTAATAGCATGGTAGCAATTACGGCTAGAATATTTGGGAATTTAAGTTTCAACCTTAAGAACCGAACTAGCGGTCTTCCAATTAGTGCAACTACTGCAGCAATAGCTAAATATGCTAAAACTGATCGTATGGTGTATAGCAAATAAAGCAATAGGGCAACACCAATTATGAAACCTATGGCTCTAAGTATGCCTTTTGAAATAGTTTTTGAAGTCATTGGTTAACTTTTAAAGACATAGGTGATAATGTTAGCGCCCATTTTTAAAGCTTTTTCTCGTATTTCAGCAGAATCGTTATGTACAGTGGGGTCTTCCCAACCATCTCCTAAATCTGACTCTGAAGTAAATAACAATACAATTCTGTTATTATAAGTGATTGCAAAGGCTTGCGGGCGTTGACCATCATGTTCGTGTATTTTAGGCAATCCTTGAGCAAATTGGTAGCTATTTGAAAATATAGGGTGATCCGCTCCAAGTTCCTCTAGATTAGACTCGGGAAAAAGTCTTTTTATTTCTCTGGTGATATAAGGTTTCATACCATAATTATCATCAATATGCAGAAAGCCACCTGCTAAAAGATAATTTTTTAAATTCTCTAACTCTTCCTCAGAAAATACCACGTTGCCATGGCCAGTCATATGTATAAATGGATACTGAAAAATAGAGGAACTACCAACCGCTACCGTTTCAGGTTTATTGCTCAAAGTAGTACCGATATTATTATTGCAAAATTTAATTAAATTGGGTAATGCAGTAGGGTTGGCATACCAATCACCACCACCTTGATATTTTAAAATTGCAACTTCTTGTGCCTCTAATGAAAAGCTTGAAATTAAAAGAAATAAGAAGAGTAGCCGGTTAAAATTTTTCATAATCAAATCTACGAAATTAGAAGATGAAAAATTATCGGTATATTATTTTCATTATGTTGAACAGTCATCGATAGATATTTTAATTATCCATTATTAATGGATGCAACAAGGGTACAGGCAACAATGGCAGCAGTTTCTGTTCTTAATCTAGTTTTGCCCATTGCAACTGGTGCATACCCTTTCGACATTGCATTTTTAATTTCATTTGGAGTGAAATCGCCTTCAGGACCAATTAAAATGGTTACATCTTGATCGGCAACAACTCTTCGCTTTAGTTCATGACGTTCACTGTCTTCGCAATGGGCAATGAACTGTAAACCGGTAGTGGGTTTTTCTAAAAATTCAGATAAACTTATAGGCTCATTTAATTTTGGTAAATAGGTTTGAAGTGATTGCTTCATGGCAGATTCAATAACCCGTTGCATGCGGTCTAACTTAAGGATTTTACGCTCAGATCGATCACATATTATTGGGGTTATTTCATCGACACCTATCTCTGTGGCCTTTTCTAAAAACCATTCAAATCGGTCGTTCATTTTTGTAGGTGAGACCACCAAATGAAGCCAATGTGATTTAGGATGTGTTTTTTTTGAGGATATAAGCTCTATCTCACATTGCTTAATAGAATCAACTATGATTTTGGCCTCAAATAAGTAACCTTCGCCATTTGTAATCCATAATTCATCACCGATTTTTTTCCTAAGTACTTTAACAATATGTTTGCTTTCATTAGTGTCGAAAGTAAAAACAGTATCGGTAGCTTTTAAATCAGAATTATAAAATAGTTGCATACAATTTTCGGTTAAATCAAGAAATTAAATATCTCGCTTTTGCGGTAACATCTTGCTGAGCAAAAACTTCATTTTTGTATTTATAATATCCCACTATTCCAATCATGGCAGCGTTATCTGTACAAAATTCAAATTTAGGCACATAGGTTTGCCAACCGTATTTAGTTTTAGCGTCCACTAAAGCCTTTCTAATACCAGAATTTGCAGAAACTCCGCCGCCTATAGCTATCTCTTTAATACCTGTTAATTTAACTGCTTTTTTAAGTTTTCGCATTAAAATAGTTATAATGGTATATTGAATTGATGCGCAGATATCTCCAAGATTATTTTTTATAAAATCTGGGTCTTCTTTGGTTTGTTTCTGAATAAAATATAAGATGCTGGTTTTTAATCCGCTGAAACTAAAATCAAGCTCTTTCACTTTTGGAATTGGGAATTCGAATTTATGCGGATTTCCAGTAGCGGCATATTTATCTATTAAAGGTCCGCCAGGGTAGGGTAAGCCTAAAATTTTAGCACTTTTGTCAAAGGCTTCACCAACAGCATCATCTAACGTTTGTCCTATAATTTTCATATCAAAAAAATCATTGACTTGCACAATTTGTGTATGTCCACCACTTATTGTTAAAGCCAAAAAAGGAAATTTAGGCGCCTTCATGCTTACGTCATCTATAAAGTGTGCCAAAATATGAGCTTTCATATGATGTACCTCTATGAGAGGTATTTGTAAACCTAAAGACAAAGACTTAGCAAATGAAGTGCCTACAAGAAGAGATCCCATTAAGCCAGGTCCTCTTGTAAATGCTATGGCTGATAATTGTTTTTTATCGATATTTGCTTTGGCTATTGCTTGATCGACTACGGGAACTATATTTTGTTGATGTGCCCTTGATGCCAGTTCTGGAACGACCCCTCCGTATTCCTTATGAATTGCTTGAGTGGCGACAACATTACTAAGCACTTTATCGTTCATTAATACTGCCGCAGAAGTATCATCACAAGAAGATTCTATAGCAAGAATATAAATTGTTTCGTGTTCCAGCATATTTGGAATAAAATTTGAATAACAAAGATAAAACATATAGCCCTATCAAAAAACTTAGGAAAATATTGGTTAGAATAGTATTGGTGCTTTTGCTGATATGTGTTTTAGGTACCCTAATTTTTTCGTTGCCGGTAGTTCAGACCTTATTGGCGCAGTATGCTACAAAAAAAATTAATAAGCAATATGGCACTCATATTAATATTAATCGTTTAAAACTTTCTTTGATTTCTTGGGATACGGCATTAGAAGGTGTATATATCGAAGATTATAAAAAAGATACTCTTTTCTATGTAAATCAACTCAAAACATCTATTCTTAGTATTGGTAATTTGGCTCAAGGTAATTTGGAGTTTGGCGACATTTCTGTCGACGAGTTGAATTTAAAATTGAAGACTTATTATGGTGAAGAAAACACTAACCTTGAAGTCTTTGTTGATAAACTTGATGATGGTAAACCTAGAGCACCAGGTACGCCACCATTTAAATTATCGTCTTCTCATGTTGATATTAAAAAAAGTAGATTTAAATATATTGACGAAAATTTAGAAAAACCTACTATTTTAAATTTTGATAGCTTAAATATAAGCGCAGGTAATTTTCTAATTCTTGGGCCTGAGGTGACTGTTGATATTCGCGATATGTCGCTCTATAGCAATAGAGGCTTAAAGGTAAATAAATTGGCTACTAATTTTAAGTATACGAAGCAACAAATGCGTTTCGATTCCCTTAAAATAAATACTCCATTATCTGAATTAGATGGTAATCTGGTTTTTAATTATAATAGAGAAGATTTTCGTGATTTCTTGAATAAAGTAAATGTAGTTGCCGATTTTAAAGAGTCGAAGGTAGCTTTTGATGACATTAATCTACTATATAATGAGTTTGGAAAAGGTAAAGAGGTGACTTTTAGCGCTGACATAAACGGTGTTTTAAATGACCTAAATACCGATAATCTTTTTCTTTTTTCTGATAATACCGGTATACGGGGAGACTTCAATTTTAAAAATCTATTTAGCAAGCAAAAACCATTTAGCTTAAATGCTGAAATGAAAAATGTAACTAGTAGTTATTTTCAACTGAATGCGTTATTGCCTAATTTAATTGGTAATTCATTACCATCAACTTTTAGTAAGCTCGGTCAATTTACAATTCGTGGTAATGCATTAATTACCAATTCATCAATAGATGCAAAAGTTAACTTAAATACGGCTATTGGTAGTAGTTATGCTGATATCGTATTAAGCAATTTCAATAATATAGATAATGCTACTTATAAAGGATTTATTTCCTTAATCGATTTTGATTTAGGCGATTTTGTTGAAAACAAAAGTTTAGGTAAAACCACTTTAGATTTTAATGTAGAAGGAAAAGGTTTCGTTAAAGAAAGATTGAATACCGAAGTTATAGGACAGATATATTCTATCGAATTTAATAAATACAACTATCAAGATTTAAGAGTTTCAGGGATTATAAAAGATCAATTATTCGACGGGTCTTTAATAAGTAATGATGAAAACTTAAAATTTAACTTTAAGGGTTTAGCTAACTTTGCCGAGACTAGAAATAATTTCAATTTTATTGCCTCTGTAGATTATGCCGATTTAAAGAAACTTAACTTCATTAACGATAGCGTTTCCATTTTTAAAGGTAACGTTAGTATGGATATTACTGGGACTAGTCTAGATAATATTGTTGGCGACATTAAATTCACCCAAACAAATTATCAAAATGTAAATGATACGTATTATTTCGAAGATTTTGCGATAACCTCTAGTTTTAATGAAGAGAATGCACGTATTATAAATATTAACTCTCCAGATATTATTACCGGTTTTATGAAGGGTAATTTTAAAGTTCGAGAATTAGGTAAGCTTGTTCAAAATTCGTTAGGAAGTATCTATACTAACTATAGGCCGTTTCAAATTTCTGATGGTCAAAATCTTTCCTTCAATTTTAAAATATATAATAAAATTGTTGATGTATTTTTTCCTGAAGTGCGATTTGATCCCAATACGTTTATAAAAGGAAATATTGTTGCCGATGAAGGTGATTTTAAACTCAATTTTGTATCTCCTAGTATTGAAGCTTTTGGTACTGCTGCGGATAATATAGAAGTACGGATAGATAATAAAAACCCGCTGTTCAATACCTTTGTTTCGGTTGGGGAATTGGATACTCCTTATTATAATTTTAAGGACTTTAATTTAATAAATACTACGCTTAAAGATACTTTGTTCTTTAGGTCTGAATTTAAAGGAGGAAGCGATTTCAATGATTCTTATAACCTCAATTTTTACCATACGTTTAACAAAGACAATAAATCTGTCATAGGTTTAAAAACATCTGATGTTAATTTTAAGGGTAATAAATGGGTTTTGAATAAAGATGGCGATTCTAAAAATAAAGTGATATTGAATAGGGCACTGGATAGTATTACTATTCAAGAAATTGTAATGAACAATGAGGAGAAAGAGCAAATTAGATTAAAAGGTCAATTAGCAGATTCTACCTATAAAGATCTTCAATTGCAGTTCAAAATTGTCTCTTTAGATAAAATTACCCCGGTTATCGATAGCCTTAAATTGCAAGGCGAGGTAAACGGTACTTTAAATGTATTGCAGAAAGACGGTATTTATTTACCATCCTCTAATTTGAATATTGAACATTTTGGCATCAACGATATTCCGCTCGGAGATTTAGCTATTAGTATTATTGGGAACAAAGACTTATCGGAGTTTCAAGTGAATTCCCAACTATCTGACAATAATGTTGAAAAATTTAGTGTCGTTGGTAGCATTGATAATAAAGGTGAAGTGCCCAAGGCAAACTTGATTGCCAATTTCAATAACTTCAGTTTAGAGCCCTTTAGTCCATTAGGCGAAGGCGTTATAGATAATATACGAGGAGATATTGATGGTCGGGTAAGTATCATTGGAAATGTGGATAATCCGAGTTTTAACGGCCTTTTGACATTAGATAATGCAGGTATTGCTGTGCCTTATTTAAATGTTGATTATAGTTTTGCACCACGTTCTAGAGTAGTGCTTTCTGACCAAACTTTCGATTTTGAAAATATTGCATTAGAAGATGTGGCCAAAGGCACACGTGCAAATTTAGACGGAACCATCACTCACAGTTTCTTCAAAAATTGGGTATTAGATTTGAATGTAGACACCAAGAATAACCGTTTCTTGATTCTGAATACCGAATTTAAAGAAGGGGAGTTATATTATGGCACCGGATTTTTAAACGGTACAGGTCGTATTTATGGACCAACAACTGCTTTGAATATCACAGTTGACGGTTCAACTGCTAAAGGAACTTCTTTGAAAATTCCATTAAGCGATGTGGCTAGCGTGGGCGATTATTCATTTATCAACTTTATAGAAAAGAACGATAAACAAAGAATAGAAAGTCAACGCCAATTAAAAAATTACCAAGGGTTAGAATTAGAGTTTAACCTTGATGTTACCCCAGAAGCTGAAATTGAAATTGTTACTGACACCAAAACCGGCAGTTCATTAAAAGGTACTGGTGTGGGGATTATTTTGATACAGATAAACACGAATGGAAAATTTGAAATGTACGGTGATTATGTTGTAGTAACAGGTGAGTTCAACTATAAGTTTGGCGGTATAATTGATAAAAAATTTAAGGTGGAGCCCGGTGGAACCATAAATTGGGACCAAAAACCATTAGAGGCTATTTTAGACATGAAGGCTGTATATTCTTTAAACGCAAACCCGGCTCCTTTGCTTGATGATGCCGGTTTTACACGTAGAATACCTACAGATGTAATCATAAGTTTAACTGGGCAATTGCAAAGTCCGGATATCGATTTTGGAATAGATTTTCCGGGAACGAGTTCAATTGTTCAATCAGAACTAGAATATAGGCTTCAAGATCCAACGGTAGAAGAGAAGAACGCAATTTTCTTATTGGCACAAGGTACTTTTGTGAATTCCCAAAGCGGAATTAGTCAACAGGCCATAACAGGTAATTTGGTTCAAAGTGCATCAAGTATTTTGAATTCTATTTTAAGTGGGGGCAATGATAAGTTCAACCTTGGCCTTTCGTATGAGCAAGGTATATTAGATAGATCTGCCGATATTGAAACTGATGACCGAATTGGGGTTACAGTTTCAACACAAATTTCAGATAAGATATTGTTCAATGGTAAGGTTGGTGTGCCAGTAGGTGCTTCTAGTGAAACACTTGTGGCTGGAGATTTTGAAATACAGGTTTTATTGAATGAAGAAGGTACCTTAAGCGCGAAATTTTTTAGTAGACAAAGCGAAATTCAGGCATATTTATCTGATCAACAAGGCTCAACCCAAGGTGCCGGATTATCCTATGAGGTTGATTTTAATAATTTTAAAGAACTCTTCAGAAAAATCTTAACTAAAAAGACAGAAATTGAAGAGCCCAAGAAGCTGAAAGAGAGCCCTTCTTCAGTAATGGGAAATGATAGTTTAATTCGATTTTATGATAAACCAAAATCAATAAATTGATAACGTTAGGTGTGCTTTTTGTTAAGAAATGTGGAATCTTATTAAGTATTGTGATAAAATATCACAACTAAAACGTTTTCTTTATTTTCTATTGAAAATGTGGACTTACATTATTTCTTTATTGCATTAAGATTTAGTACTTTCGTTGGCTTAAATTTTTCGATGTCTTCAGAAATAAAAAAAATAGCAGTACTGACTTCTGGTGGTGATTCTCCTGGCATGAATGCAGCCATTAGGTCAGTTGTTCGTACCTGTGCCTATATGAAGGTAGATTGCGTTGCAATTTACAGAGGGTATCAAGGTATGATAGAAGGGGATTTTAAACCTATGGATGCCCGTAGCGTAAATAATATTATTAATAAAGGCGGTACTATATTAAAGTCTGCCAGATGTGATGATTTTAGAACACCAGAGGGTAGAAAGAAAGCACACGAGGAGCTTTTAAAAGCTGGTATAGATGCATTTGTTGTTATCGGTGGTGATGGTAGCTTCACGGGTGCAATGATATTTAATAGGGAGTTCAACTTTCCTGTAATAGGCATACCTGGTACAATTGACAACGATATTTTCGGAACCACTTTTACTTTAGGTTTTGATACTGCTCTTAATACGGTGGTAGAGTGTATCGATAAGATTAGAGATACGGCAAGTTCTCATAACAGACTATTCTTTGTAGAGGTTATGGGTAGAGATGTTGGCCATATTGCTTTAAATGCAGGGGTTGGCGCTGGTGCAGAGGAAATCTTAATCCCAGAAGAAAATCTTGGTCTTGATAGATTGTTAGAATCCTTGAAAAGAAGTAAAGAGTCTGGAAAATCTTCTAGTATCGTTATAGTTGCAGAAGGTGATAAATCTGGTAAAAACGTATTTGAACTTAAGGAATATGTTGAAGAGCATTTACCTATCTATGATGTAAGGGTATCTGTTTTAGGTCATATGCAAAGAGGCGGTGCGCCGTCATGTTACGACAGAGTTCTTGCTAGTAGAATGGGGGTAAAGGCAGTGGAAGCATTGCTTGAAGGAAAAACTAACCTTATGGTAGGTATTCAATGTAATAAGATAACCTTGACGCCTATTAATAAGGCGATAAAAGGGCATACTAAAATTGATAAGGAGCTCATAAGGGTTTCAGAAATAATGACAACATAATATTAAACGTTAAAAATAGAGAAAATGGCAAATTTAAAAGTAGGAATAAACGGTTTTGGTAGAATAGGAAGATTGGTATTCAGAACAACGGTAAAACGTGGTGATGTTGATGTAGTTGCCATTAATGACTTACTAGATGTAGAGCATTTAGCTTACCTTCTTAAGTATGATTCAGTTCATGGTGCTTTTGACGGAACCGTAGAGGTAAAAGATGGTCATTTAGTTGTAAATGGTAGAACTGTTCGTATTACTGCAGAAAGAGATCCTAAGAATTGTAAGTGGGATGCAGTAGGTGCAACTACTGTTGCTGAATGTACAGGTATATTCACAACTTTAGAAACTGCTCAATATCATATCGATGGAGGTGCTAAAAAAGTAGTTATATCTGCTCCTTCTAAAGATGCTCCAATGTTTGTGATGGGAGTTAATCATAAAGATGCCAAATCATCTGATACTATTGTATCAAATGCATCTTGTACAACGAACTGTTTAGCACCAATGGCTAAGGTTTTGAATGATAAATTCGGAATTGAAGAGGCTTTGATGACTACTGTACATGCTACAACAGCTACTCAAATGACTGTTGATGGTCCTTCAAGAAAAGACTGGAGAGGTGGTAGAAGTGCTATGTTGAACATTATACCTGCGTCAACTGGTGCAGCTGTAGCAGTTACAAAAGTTATACCTGCTTTAAAAGGTAAACTAACAGGTATGGCTTTTAGAGTACCTACAGCAGATGTTTCTGTTGTTGATTTAACTGTTCGTTTAGAAAAAGAAACTTCTTACGAAGAAATTAAAAAAGCATTCAAAGCTGCTTCGGAAGGTGAATTGAAAGGTGTTTTAGGATATACTGAAGAATTACTTGTTTCTCAAGATTTTATAGGTGAAACTCACACCAGTGTGTTTGATGCTGGTGCAGGAATCGAGTTAAATTCTAAATTCTTCAAATTAATTTGCTGGTATGACAACGAAGCAGGTTTTTCCAATAAAATGGTAGACCTTATTCAACATGTAAATACACTATAACCAACATTTTTGTATAAAAAAGATATTTCCTGAAAATGAGGCATTTTTTCCTTATTTTCAGGATTATTTTTTAAAGACATTCGCGATATGATTTTAATAGTAGATAGTGGCGCAACCAAGTCTGATTGGATTGCTTTGGATGAAAACGGGAAACAACTTTTTTTAACTCAAACTTTGGGTCTTAGTCCAGAGGTTTTGACGAAAGATGTAATAGAAGATCGGTTAGCTAATAACTTTGAACTTTCTAAAAATCGTGAAAAAGTAACTCACTTATATTTTTACGGCGCGGGTTGTGGAACGGATCGAATGAAATCGTTTTTGAAAGCTATATTTAAAGATTTCTTTCCAAATGCTAAAGCTGATGTAAAAGAAGATACCTATGCAGCAATATTTGCTACAACGAAAGTAGGTCATCAAGGTATTGTCTGTATACTTGGTACAGGTTCTAATTGTAGTTACTATGATGGTAATCAATTATTTCAAAAAGTTACATCATTGGGTTATATTCCAATGGATGATGGGAGCGGTAATTTCTTTGGTCGTAAATTAATTAGGGATTATTATTTTCATAAAATGCCTGCAGATTTAGCTCATAAATTTGCGAAGCAATATGACCTAGATGCTGATGTGATTAAAGAAAACCTTTATAAGCAACCTAACCCTAATACTTATCTCGCTACGTTTGCACGTTTCTTGATAGAAAATAAAGACCATCCTTATTCTAAAGGAGTTATAGATAAAGGATTTCAGCAATTCATTAATAATTATGTAATGCAATTTGAATTGGCTACTAAAGTGCCAATTAACTTTGTTGGTAGTATTGCCCATTACTTACGAGATGAGCTAACTTCCGTATTATTAAGAAATGATTTAATCGTAGGTGTAATTAGACAAAGACCAATTGAAGGTTTGGTAGAATTTCATCAAGCAAATATGTAAATTTTTACTTTACAGCAATCATAGAAATTTCAACGTTTACAAACTTAGGTAAATTTGCTACTTCTACCGTTTCTCGAGCAGGCGCAGTTTCCGCATTAAAATAAGATGCATATACTTCGTTTACTTCAGTGAATTGTTTCATATCACTAAGAAATATAGAAGATTTCACAACATTTTCAAAGGTCATTTCAGCTTCGGTTAAAATGGCCTTTAAATTTTCCATAGACTGTTTGGTTTCTTTTTTTATGTCTCCAGAAACTAATTCACCATTCTTTGGATTCAAAGGAATTTGACCAGAAATATATAATGTTCCGTTGCTTAAGATAGCTTGGTTGTATGGGCCGATTGGTGCTGGGGCGTTTGTTGTGTTAATTATCTTTTTCATGTTTAAAATTGAATTTTATTAATTTGTTATGGGTTGACTTCGATTTTCCCATTTTAGGTCTTTAAGTATAGAAGAATCTATACCAATAAAGAAATACCATCTTTTGTATTGTCCGAATGGAGTCCAATTAAAACGCATGGTGAAACTCTTCAAATCTCGTTGAAAACGTAATTGAGTTAAAGTGAAACCTTGGTTTTTAAAATCATATCCAGAAGAGCCACCTACCGACCATCTCGGAGCTAATTCTATATCACCAGAAAACATTAGTGAGTGGCTGCTAAACTCATTCTGTCTTGCGGAATTTGCATAACTGGCAGAATAAGCTAGTCTTAAATTCCAAGGTATTTTGGTGCCGTAAATAGGGTTTTCTACATCACTATTCTTATCGTCTTTACGAACAGGATTGTCATTAAAATTATCGGCCCTACCAAAGAGATCATCATCTCTACCACCACTTTGCGCTACATAATCGAAGGGGTCTTCCTCTTCTTCTTTTTCATCGTCATCTTTTTTGCCGAACATTTCACTACTAATTGAATATGATATGTTTGCATTTGCCCTTGTCAGTCTAAAAAGACTACCACCATTGTCAATGTTCCATGTGTCAATTCTTGTTCCATTATTGTCTATAGCATAGGGGTCGAGACCTGCCGAAAAGTTAATAGACATTTTATTATCGAGAATATTGGTGCCACCATTCACGGTTAAAGGATTTAAACGAAGTGAGTCAGATTCAAAATTATACCCTGTTGAGATATTGAAGTTGCTTAATAAAGAAACTTTTTTAGGTTCTATTTTGGTGGAATCTTTATCTCTAACTTTTGCTTCTAGGGTGTTGGCTAAAGAAAATCCTAAACTATTAGATTTGCCTAATGAAGGTGCACCGTTTAAGGTTCCTTGAAAACGGCTAAATTGAACAACATCACCATCACCGTCAATATATTCATCATAAAATTGGTCAAAAGATGGTGCGTAACCATAACTAATTGATGGGCGCATGGTGTGCCGTATTGCTTGAATCTTTTTATCTTCTCCTAGATCGAAAGTTCCATAAAGTGTAGTACCAACGCTTGCACTAAAATTATATTTATTATAACGGTCAAATCCACTTACGGTGTCTCGTACTACAGATTCAGTTTCTGCATCATAACTTTGATTGTACGTTTCTAAAGTCCAAACATCTTCATAGTTACCGCCAACACTTACGCTAAAAAATTTCGCAACCTTAAAGTTTGTGGTTAAAGGTATACGATGCCTTGCTCCAACTTTAGCATTATCGAACATTCTTGTGGTTAGAAAATCATCATCGTTAGTAGTTAATCTGTTTTGGGCATTAACATCATACTGAAAGTTAATGTTTTGTATAATTCCTTTTTTTATACCGTCTCTTTTTGCAAAAGGATAAATACGTTCCATACTTGCCTGAAAAGTAGGTAGGGTCATGTTAATATTGTCTGCATCAGATGCTGTTGCAGTTGGCGATGTTAATTGTGAATGTGTCGCAGTCAAACTCATATTTACTGACGGATACTCAGGAAATGTTTTGGAATATGAAATAGAGGATGATAGGGTGTTGTTTTGTGTATTAGGTAAATTTCGTTGTTGTAGCGAATTTCTGTAATATTCACTACTACCTAGGTTTACCGAGGCCGAAAATCTAGAGTTGGGGCTTGATTTTGGGTCTTGGGAATGTGAAAATTGAATATTATAATTTCTTGACAAGCTGTAATCGCTAAATCCTTTTTGACTACGAACTTGATTTTCATATCTCAGGTTAACATTTCCCCTGTATTTGTATCGTTTTGTGTAGATAGAGGCTGATCTAAAAGCATAACTTCCGTTCGTGTAAAAATCTCCTGAAAGTGTTACGTCAGCATAGTCACCTAATGGAACATAATACCCCATATCTTGAAGAAAATATCCTGTATTTGGGTCATTACCAAAAGAAGGCATTAAAATACCTGCAGATCTACCAACGGAAAGTGGAAAATAAGCGAAAGGCATGGCTATCGGAGTTGGTACATCTGCTATGTATAAGTTGCTAAACCCTGCAATCACCTTCTTCTTGGGTACGAATTTTGCCTTTCGAACCCTAATATAATAGTCAGGATTTATGGTGTCAGTGGACGTAGTAAGTTTACCTTCACTTAAAAAATAAACGGAGTCATTTTCTTTTTTGGTGATTTCAGCATATACTTTCATGGCATCACTACCTAATTGCCCTGCTGCAGCTTGTTGTTCGGTTCGTGAATTCCAAATTAAAGCTTTTTGGGTATCGAAATTGAATCGTATAGAATCGGGTATAACAATGTTTGAGCCTTGTTTAAAATAGGGTAGTTGGGTATAATTGCCTAAAGAATCTTTCATTCTGCCAGCGTAAACTTCATTTTTTATATAATCCATAATGATTATACCTGCCTTTAATTCCGTATCCTGATAGTAAATTTCTGCCTCGTTGTAGAGGTAAATTTTATTTTCTTTTTGACTTAATTTGACATAATCTTTTGCTTTATAGGTGATTTTGTCTAATAATAAAGGAGGTTTTTTATTTATAGAATCAGCAGCTAAAGAATCTGCCATTATAGAATCTTTGATGCTTGTGGATGGGTACAATGGAGCTGCAATAGAATCTTTCTCTACTTTAACGTTAAGAGGTATGATTTTTCCTTCTTGTCCGAAGGCATAAAAAACACCGACAAAAACTACGAATATGAAAAGTAAGTATTGTTTGTTTGATTGCAAGGCTATATATCCTATTTTTGTAAAGGTTTGGCAGTCTAATGAGCCAGTGTTTAAGATGCCAAACTTACATATATTTTTTAATCCTAATGTAGGGTGTTACAATAAATTTAACCATTATCAGGGCTATATAAACCCTAATACTTATGAAAATAAAATTCTTTTGCATTTCACTAGTTATAGCAATTTCATTTTTGCTTCAATCTTTTACCGGTTTAGATACTGAAAAAATATCTGATGACCCTTTTATTGTTGTATTAGATGCTGGTCATGGTGGCCACGATCCAGGTAACTTGGGTAATGGTTATTTAGAAAAAAAGATTGCACTTAATATTGTTTTGAAAGTAGGTGAAATTTTATCTAAGAATAAAGATATCAAGGTTATTTACACACGTAAAGATGATACTTTCATCGATTTATATGTAAGAGGGGAGGTAGCGAATAAGGCAAATGCCGATTTATTTGTTTCTGTTCATTGTGATTCTCATACCTCAGATGCACATGGTGCAGGTACTTTTGTACTTGGACTACATGCCAATAAGCAAAACTTTGAAATTGCTAAGAAAGAGAACTCAGTAATATATTTAGAGGATAACTACGAAAATAGATATGCTGATTATGATATTAATTCGCCGGAATCTGTTATTGGTCTCACAATAATGCAAGAAGAATTTTTAGATCAGAGTGTAGCTTTGGCCACAATGATTCAGGAGAATTTTTCAAGCTCTTTAAAAAGGACCGATAGACAAGTGAAACAAGCTGGTTTTATTGTGTTACATCAAACCTTTATGCCTAGTGTTTTGGTTGAAACGGGGTTCTTAACCAATAAAGATGAAGGTGCCTATTTAAATTCAGGCAAAGGTCAAAACGAAATTGGTAGTGCAATTGCAAATGCAATATTACATTATAAGGAAGGTGTTAAACCAACCATAAAAACAGTAGAGAAAACCATCGAGAAACCAAAAGCGACATTAATTAAAGAAGAAGTTGCTGAAAAAATAGACAAGAGTAAAGATGCTGTTATAAAATCATCAAAAGAAGAAATCGCTGAAATAAAAAAGAAAGAAGCGATTGTTGTTCCCATAAAGGTTGAAGAGGTAAAAGAAGTGTTAGAAAAGTCTGTTGTTGAAACTAAACCAAAAGAAGCTATTTCCTCAAAAGAAGTTGTGGAATCAATTATATTTAAAATTCAGTTAATGGCTAGTAGTAAAAATGTACAACTTACTTCTGCTAATTTTAATAGTCTTTCAAATTTGTCACAGGAGCCCTATAAAAATTTATATCGTTACATGTATGGGGAAACTAGGTCGTATAGAGAAGCGAAGATGATGCAAACATTAGCGCAAGAAAAGGGATATAAGACAGCGTACATTGTTGCTTATAAATTAGGAGAAAGAATTCCTATTAAACAAGCAATAGACGAGGTTTCTGAATTAACCCCTTAAAGTGTGAATATTATTCCTAATTTTGAGTGTAACAAAAATATAATTGCTTGAAACTATCTAGAGAAGTAAAAACAGGAATTATTGTAATAGGAGGTATTCTTTTGTTTATCATGGGATTCAGCTTTTTGAAATCCACTCCTATTTTTGATAACAGCAAAACTTTCTATGCCGTTTACCCAAATGTTGGCGGACTTCAATCTGGCACTTCAGTTTCAATTAATGGCTTTAGTGTTGGTAAGGTTAACGATATAAAATTTTTAGATGATCAGGGAAATCTATTAGTGACTTTTACAGTTGGTAATGATTTTAAATTTTCTAAAAGTAGTTTAGTAGAGCTTTATGATACAGGTATTATAGGAGGTAAGGGGTTACAGATTAAACCTATTTTTGATGCTACAGGTATTGCACAATCAGGTGATACTTTACAAACTGAAACTAGACCAGGGATAACAGATTTAGCTCAACAAAAACTAACTCCATTAGTACGGAAATTTGAATCAGCAATTTCTGACGCTGATTCTGTTTTAATAAACGTAAATTCTGTCTTAGATACTAGGACAAAAAAAGAATTGAAAGAGGTTATCAGTGGGTTAAACGTTTTATTAACGAGTCTTAATGGTAGTGCAAATTCGCTTAATAGTATATTGGTAGGTAATAAGGAAAAGTTAGATAATTCATTTAAGAATTTTGATGTACTTACTACAAACTTCGCTAAGCTTTCAGATTCACTAAATTCAGCAGGTATCGGTCGCACTTTAGCGAACTTAGAATCTACAATGGCTAGTTTAAATCAAGTGACCCAAAAAATAGAAAACGGTGACGGAACTTTAGGCTTGTTAATGAATGATAAGGAGCTATATTCAAATTTGAATAGCTCTAGCAAAGAATTGGAACTTCTTTTGCAAGATTTTCGTTTAAACCCCAAGCGATATGTAAATGTTTCAGTTTTTGGTAAAAAACAAAAAGATTACACAGTTCCTGAAGATGATCCAGCTCAGAAAATAGAAGAATAAGTTTATGCAGTATCTCCCAAATATTATTTTTATAATCCTCCTAATTGTTGGTATTGGTTTTTTTGTCAAAAATATTTCAAAATTAAAACGAAATATTTTCCTTGGTAAAGAAGAATCATTAAAAGACAATAAGGCAGAGCGTTGGAAAAATATGGCCAAGATTGCTTTGGGCCAAACAAAAATGGTTATTCGCCCAATTGCAGGTTTTCTGCATATTATCGTCTATGTTGGTTTCGTTATTATAAATATTGAAGTGCTTGAAATTATCTTAGATGGTATTTTTGGTACACATAGGTTATTTTCTGTTTTAGGTCCGTTATATGATTTTCTTATCGCATCATTTGAGGTATTAGCTTTATTGGTGATTATTGCAGTAGTAGTTTTTTGGATAAGAAGAAATGTTATTCGTTTAAATAGATTCTTTAAGCCAGAAATGGCGGGTTGGCCAAAAAATGATGGTAATCTTATTCTGTATATCGAATTGGTATTGATGTTTTTATTTCTTACTATGAATGCAGCAGATTATCAATTACAACAAATGGGAGCCGAACATTATGCTAAAGCAGGTTCGTTTCCAATTAGTAGTTTTATAGCTCCATTATTCGAAAATTTAACGATATCATCTATAATTGTAATTGAACGAACAGCTTGGTGGTTACATATTGCAGGAATTTTATTTTTTCTAAACTATTTGTACTACTCTAAACACTTACACATACTTCTTGCATTTCCAAACACTTACTATGGTAAACTAACTCCTAAAGGTCAATTTAAGAATTTACAATCTGTAACAGATGAAGTTCGTATGATGATGGATCCTGATGCTGATCCTTATGCAGAACCTGCTGAAGATACAGCTGTACCAGATAAATTTGGTGCTTCAGACGTACAAGATTTAAGTTGGGTTCAATTATTAAATGCGTACACCTGTACCGAATGTGGAAGATGTACTAGTGAATGTCCGGCAAATCAAACAGGCAAAAAATTATCTCCTCGTAAGATAATGATGGATACTCGTGATCGTTTAGAGGAGGTAGGAAAGAATATAGATGAGAATAATGGCCAGTTTAAAGATGATGGCAAGCAATTATTGTACGATTATATAAGTCCAGAAGAATTGTGGGCTTGTACTACGTGTAATGCCTGTGTTGAAGCTTGCCCAATCAGTATTGACCCTTTATCCATTATTATGGATATGAGACAATATTTGGTAATGGAACAATCTGCTGCTCCAACAGATTTAAATAACATGATGGGTAATATTGAAAATAATGGAGCACCTTGGCCATTTAATCAAATGGACCGTTTAAATTGGAGTAAAGAATCTTAAAAGAAGATATGGTAAGTGAATTGAAAGTGCCTACAATGGCAGAGTTTTTTGCGTCGGGGACTGTACCTGAAGTTTTGTTTTGGGTAGGTTGTGCTGGTAGTTTTGATGATAGAGCAAAGAAGATAACGAAGGCTTTTGTTAAGATTTTGAACAAGGCAAATGTTTCATTTGCAGTTTTAGGTACGGAAGAAAGTTGTACAGGAGATCCTGCAAAACGTGCAGGCAATGAATTCTTGTTTCAAATGCAGGCAGTTACCAATATAGAAGTGCTAAATGCCTATGAAATAAAAAAGATAGTAACGGCTTGCCCTCATTGTTTTAATACCATTAAAAATGAATACCCTGGTTTAGGTGGTAATTATGAAGTTGTTCACCATACACAGTTTTTAAAACAACTACTTACCGAAGGTAGAATTTCGATGGAGGGTGGAGCGTTTAAAGGAAAGCGAATAACTTTTCACGACCCGTGTTATTTAGGAAGGGCCAATGGCGTTTACGAAGCTCCAAGGGATTTAATTAGAAAATTGGATGCTGAGTTAGTAGAAATGAAAAGCTGTAAGCAAAGAGGTCTTTGTTGTGGAGCTGGAGGTGCGCAAATGTTTAAAGAACCTGAGAAAGGTGATAAGGATGTAAATATTGAGCGTACCGAACAAGCATTAGAAATAAAACCAGATATAATTGCAGCAGGATGTCCTTTTTGTAATACGATGATGACCGATGGTGTTAAGAATAAAGAGAAAGAAGATTCAATTGCTGTAATGGACATAGCAGAGTTGATTGCGACTGCAGAAGATTTATAATATTTTAAATTACATAATTTGCTAGTAGAATTTAATACGTTACCAGAGACTGCAAGAGTTTGGATATATCAATGTAGCCGTTCATTTTCTGAAGATGAGTTAGTTGATATAAGGTCTGAAATTGATGTATTTTTACAAAATTGGACAGCTCACGGTAATGATTTGAATGCCGGGTATGAGATAAAGTATAAGAGATTTATAGTAATTGCATTAAATCAGAATACACAGAACGCTACAGGTTGTTCAATTGATGCATCAGTTCATTTTATTCAAGCTTTGGAAAAGAAATACGATGTTTTATTATTGGATAAAATGAATGTGTCTTATAAACAAGGGGAGTTCGTAGCTTATAAAAGCTTACTTGACTTTAAGGCAATGGCGAAGCAAAAAGCTGTTTCGAAGAATACTATTGTATTCAACAACTTGGTAACCAATAAAGGTGAATATCTTGAACATTGGGAAGTACCGGCCTCTGAGAGTTGGCATGCTCGTTTTCTATAAAACAAATTCTTCTTAACTATCTTTATTTATTGGGTTTAATCGGTGAAATGCAATAATTTCATTCCATAATAGTTATCTCAGTACATACATTTTTATGCGCCTTATTTTAATATTTTTTTGTGGGTTATTTTGTTGTTCAGGACTTCTTGCTCAAAACCCTTTAGTTACTAAAGATAGCCTAGCTCAAAAGACTTGGGTCGATAGGCAATATGATAAAATGACCTTAAATGAAAAATTGGGTCAATTATTCATGGTTAGCGTCGCATCAAATCAAAATAAGCAAGCAACTGATCGAATTAAAAATTTGATTATTAAAGAGAATTTAGGAGGAGTTATTTTTTCTAAAGGTGGACCTGTTAGGCAAGCCATACTAACAAATAAATATCAAGCGGCATCTAAAGTTCCTTTATTAATTGGTATGGATGCAGAATGGGGACTCTCTATGCGCTTAGATTCTACCTATGCTTTTCCTTGGAATATGACTTTAGGTGCCATACAAGATAGCTCAATAGTTGAAAAGGTAGGCTATCAAATTGGTAAGCATGCAAAAAGATTGGGAGTACATATCAATTTTGCTCCAGACTTAGATATTAATACCAATGCAAATAATCCTATAATAGGGAATCGTTCGTTTGGTGAGGATAGAGATAATGTAGTTGAAAAAGGAATCGCCTTTGTTAAGGGTATGGAGCGTGCTGGCGTTTTGGCAAATGGTAAACATTTTCCAGGTCATGGGGATACCGAAGTAGATTCACATCATAACTTACCTATAATTCCTTTCTCAAGAAAACGATTAGACAGTTTAGAGTTATATCCATTTAAAAAATTAATTAAGTCTGGCTTAAGCAGTATAATGGTAGCACATTTGGAAGTGCCTGCACTAGAAATCAAAAAAGGTTTGCCATCTTCTATTTCCGAGCAAATAATTTCAGGACTTTTAAAAGAAGATCTCGGGTATAAAGGTTTAATTTTTACCGATGCACTTAATATGAAAGGTGTTTCAGCGACAGGTAATGATGGAAGTGTAGAGTTAGCAGCATTTATGGCAGGTAATGATATGCTTCTAATGCCAGAAAACATAGTCGAAGCTAAATTAAAATTGGCGAAAGCATACGATAAAGGAAAGTTGACTGAAGAGCGTTTGGCCTATTCCGTTAAAAAGATTCTGCTCGCGAAATATAAAGCAGGGTTGAATAACTACAAGCCAATTATTATTGATAATTTATATAATGATTTAAACAGCTTAGAAGACGATATTATTTATGAAGAGGCCATTGAGAATGCCATTACAATTGTAAAGAATAAGTTAGACTTACTGGCAATTAAAAATTTGGACAATAAGAAAATCGCATATGTGAAATTCGGTGATGCTTCTAATGATGCTTTTGTGAAAGGACTTAAAAATTATGCTAACGTAACAGTTATAGATGCAAATGATATCAACACCTTAAAGGTGAAATTAAAAGAATTTAACCTTGTTATAATTGGCCATCATAAAAGTAATGAAAGCCCATGGAAAGATTATAAATTTAGTGCAACCGAGCTAAATTGGTTGCAAGATATTGCAGCCGAAAAAACGTCTAATCTTATACTTTGTGTTTTTGCTAAACCTTATGCTTTGTCTGATATTAAGTCATTTCAGAATATCGATGCAGTTGTTATGTCTTATCAAAATAGTGATATAGCTCAAGAGAAAACTGCCGAAGTTCTTTTTGGTGCGGTAGGAGCTTCAGGAAAATTACCGGTTAGTGCACACTCTGATTTTCCAGTTAAAACAGGAATTAAAACACAATCACTAAGTAGGCTTGGTTATAGTATACCTGAGCGGGTAGGTATGAGTTCGAAAGGGTTAGGTGAAATTGACCATATGGTGAATGATGGGTTGGATAGTTTGATGTTTCCGGGAGCGCAAATTTTAGTAGCAAGAAAAGGAAAAGTTATATATCAAAAAAGTTTTGGGAAGCCAACTTATGATTCTAAAGAAAAAATAACGAATGATTATATTTATGATCTAGCTTCATTGACAAAAATATTGGCAACATTGCCCATGGTAATGAAGATGGAAGAGGAAGGTAAAATAGGATTAAATAATACTTTTGAAGAATTAGTGCCAAACTATTCCGATACCGAGATTAAAAATGTAACCGTTCTAAAGGCTTTGTCGCATTATGGTCGCCTACCTGCATGGATACCTTTTTACATTAATACATTAGATGAAAATAGAAAACCTTCTGGTGAGTTTTATCGAAATTCACCATTGCCAGGTTTTTCAACCAAAGTTTATGATAACCTTTATTTGGCAGATGCCTACCAAGATTCGATTTATAATAGAATTGGAAGGCAAGATTTAAAATCGAATAGGTACCGATATAGCGATGTACCTTACTATGTGATGAAAAAGGTCATTGAAGAAAATTATAACCAACGATTAGATTATTTGACCAGTAATTTTCTATATAGCCGGCTTGGCGCAAATCATACCTCATTTAATCCTTTAGATAAGTTTGAAAAAAATATGATTGTACCTTCCGAGGAAGATGATTATTATAGATATGGTACTGTACAAGGTTATGTTCATGACATGGGGGCAGCAATGCAAGCAGGAGTAGGAGGACACGCCGGACTTTTTAGCAACTCAAATGATATCGCGAAGATTATGCAAATGTATCTTCAAAATGGATATTATGGCGGTACCAAGTTTTTTGATTCCAGAACGGTAAAGAAATTTAATACCTGCTATTTTTGTGATAAGAATGTGCGAAGGGGAGTGGGTTTTGATAAACCACAATTAGAACATAGCGGACCAACCTGTGGTTGTGTTTCTAGAAAAAGTTTTGGTCATAGTGGTTTTACAGGCACCTATACTTGGGCTGACCCTGAAGAAGAAATTGTTTATGTATTTTTATCTAACAGAACATATCCATCTGCATCGAATACCTTATTAGTTAAATCTGGGTTAAGAACTAGAATTCAACAAGTCATTTACGACTCAATTCTAAATTAAAAAGCTAGTTTTGTAGTAATGAAAATAGCAATAGTATGTTACCCTACTTTTGGTGGTAGTGGTGTTGTAGCGACAGAATTAGGAATTGCATTGGCCAATAGAGGTCATGAGATTCATTTTATAACCTACAAACAACCGGTGCGTTTAGAGTTGTTAAGTAATAAAATTTTCTTTCATGAAGTTCACGTACCAGAATACCCGCTATTTCATTATCAACCTTACGAGCTGGCATTATCCAGTAAATTGGTAGATACCATAAAGCTTCATAAAATAGATTTATTACATGTGCATTATGCCATACCACATGCATATGCGGGATATATGGCTAAAAAAATGCTAGAGGAAGAAGGAATTTTTGTTCCAATGATTACAACACTTCATGGTACCGATATAACTCTAGTAGGTAAGCACCCTGTGTATAAACCTGCGGTAACTTTTAGTATCAACCAATCTGATGTGGTAACCTCTGTTTCTGAAAGTTTGAAAAAAGGAACCTTGGAAATTTTTGATATTAAAGGTGAAATCGAAGTTATACCTAATTTTATTGATGCCAAAAAATATAGTACATCCTTTACGGATTGTCAACGTACTAATATGGCTACCGAAGAAGAGCGAATAATTACGCATATCAGTAATTTTAGACAGGTTAAGCGAATTCCTGATGTTATCAAGGTATTTAGTAAAATTCTAATTGAAATACCCTCTAAGCTTATTATGGTGGGCGAGGGTCCCGAAAAAGAAGGTGCTGAAAGACTTTGCGAGGAATTAGGTATAGCTGATAAGGTTATCTTTTTAGGTAATAGTAATGAAATTGATAAAATATTGTGTTTTTCAGATTTGTTTCTTTTACCATCGGAAACAGAGAGTTTTGGTCTTGCTGCTTTAGAGGCTATGATAAATAAAGTACCAGTAATATCAAGTAATGCCGGTGGTATTCCTGAAGTGAACAAAGAAGGAGTAAGTGGATTTCTTAGCGATGTTGGTGACATTGAAGATATGGCAGCTAATGCAATAACTATTTTGAAAGATGATGAAGTACTAGAAAGGTTTAAACTTAACGCGCTTAATGAAGCTCATAAATTTGATATACAGAAAGTACTTCCGCTTTACGAAGAAGTTTATGAGAGGGCATTTAAAGGTCGTTTTAAAAATGTATAGACACCCTATTTTTTTTGTACTTATTTTAATACTCCAATTGAATTCTTGCAAAAGTTCAGTAACTAGTGGTTTTCAGAATTCTAATGAAATTGGCATGCAGAATATCTTAAATGAAAATTATAGTGGTTTTGAAGAAGAGGATTATTTTTTAATTAGAAATCAAGAGACTTTAAATACTTTTTACGGAAAAATTAATAGGACAAGAAAACCGGGATTAGTTCCTCCAGCGGTCGATTTCAGTCAAAATATGTTATTAGTTTGGTGTGGAGATAGTAAAACATCAAATTTCGTAGATTTAGAAATAAATGAGAGTGCTGAGAGCTTAATAGTGCATAAACTAAAATCTAAGACTGAGAAACAAAATAATTTGATAGTCAGTCCTTTTAGTATTTTTAAATTACGATTGAGTGAGAAAACTCTAAAGATTCAACAGTAATTAGTCGATGATTAATCTACATTCAACTACCAATCGATTTTAATTACTTTATATAGTACTTTTTTGTCTATTACCTTATCTACAACTAAGTTTACAACTTATTAACCCAAATTTATAATTATGAAAACTACTAAAGTTTTTGGCTTTTTGATGCTATTATTAGCTGCTAATTTAACTTTTGCTCAAGATGAGCTTCAAATCACAGCAAAGGATAGTATAGTTCAGAGTTCATGGATTTTCGGTGTTGGTTTCAATGCTGTTGATGATTCAGGAAACGTTTTTGATGGCATATTCAACGTAGGGCAAGAATGGAATATAGTTCCATTTCCTTCTAGGGTAAGCATCGGTAGGTATTTTAAAAATGGCTTAGGAATAGAAGCTATTGGTACTTATAATAAATATAAATCTGGGAATATAATTGATGCAGCCGTAATTCTTGAGGATATAAATTATTTTGGTCTTGATGCTCGTTTGACATACGACTTAAATCAAATTATCGGACAAACAGGATGGTTTGATTCATATATTGGAATAGGAGCAGGTTACACAGATGCTAATAATTTGGGTAGAGGTACATACAATGCAGTGGTAGGATTTAGAACATGGTTTTCTGATAGATGGGGTCTAGATTTTAGCTCTACAGGCAAATGGGCCATGAGTCAAGGTGACGGAGCTACAAACCATATTCAACATGCTGCGGGTGTAGTTTATCAATTTGGAATAGAGAAAGGATTATCTAAAAGAGGTGAAGAGAAGTTAGAGCTACTTGCAGCAATCGAAAAAGAAAAACAACGTCAAAATGATTCTATTAATGAGGTAAATAGATTAAGAGATGAAGCTTTGTTAGCAGAAAAACTTGAGAAACAACGAACAGAGGATGCCTTAGCTGCTGCTGAAAAAGCAAAATTAGATGCTCTTAATAATAAAAAGAATGCTCTTAAATCAAGAATCGAAAATCTAGGCAACGTATATTTTAATTTAAATTCATCGGTAGTTAGTAGTAAATCTAAGGTTGTATTAGATTCATTAGTATTGATTTTGAATGAAATACCAACCTTGAAATTGAAAATAACCTCACATACTGACTCAAGAGGAGCTTCTACATATAATGACTGGTTATCGCAACGTAGGGTCGAAAAGACTAAAGACTATCTGTTAACTAAAGGTATATCTGATGATAAATTAATTACAGAAGCTTATGGTGAAAGAATGTTATTAAATGAGTGTGATGACAAAACGTATTGTTCTGAAGAAAAACATGCAGTTAACAGACGTTCTGAATTCGCAATAATCGAATTTTAACGAAATAAGATTATTTGTAATTGCCCATTAGTCTTAATTCTGACTAATGGGCAATTTTATTTTATTAAATAATATCTTAAAATATCAAATTAGTTTATTCAATAAAGAAATAATCCCTAGCCAACTGTAAAATTAAATACGGGTGATGTAGATTCGTTGCCAACACTATCTTTAGTAACAATTTTCCAATAATAGGTTTTCCCTGCCTCTACTGGAATATCGTCAAATCTAGTTTCAATAATATCAGTGCCATATAGTTCAGGATCTTTGGCAATACCGAAATATAAGTCATGTCCAACAATATCATTATCTAAATCTTCTGACTGCCAAATTAAATTAACGGTTGTACTAGTTCGGGAAATTGATGCTCCAGAAACAGGAGAAATAGCTGTGGCAGGAAAAGGAATTGTTGATTCAAGTCCGGGTCCTTCATTATAGAAACTCCAAATTTCGCTACTACTATTAATTTTTCCTGTAACGTACCATGAATACATGACACCTCGTTCAAGAGTAATGGCTATCTCTGTAGTCTCACTTTCATATAATTCTGTCTGAGAGTTAGAAATATTGGTTAGATGTAAGATATATGGAGCATTATTATTTTCATCAATCCATTTAAAAATCAGTTCGCTTTCTGTATCGGATACAATAATTCCTTCAGTACATTCAGAATCGTTCTCAGGGAAAACAAGGAATAAATTTATATTTTTTTCAGCATATTCTAAAACATCCGAATCTACTCCACATGATTGGATTGCTATTATTATGAAAATTAAAAACCCAATTTTTCTCACTGTTTTATAAGTTTGAAGGATTTATTTACTTTATCATTCTTCACTCTTAAAAAATAAATACCTGAGCTAAATGCACTAGTATTTATTTCAATGTTAGACTGTTTAACTAAATAAGTTTCAGAATGAATCAAAAGTCCTGCTTGTGTAAAAATAGCTATTTCAACGGTATCAGAAGTCAATGATTTTAAATCTATTGTAAGACTTTCACTTACCGGGTTTGGATAAATCAAAAATGAGTTCTCTAAATTAACAGTTTCTTCAAATTTTCCTTGACACGATTGATTTGTACTTACGCTAACATTATTTACTTTATCATACAATGGTAAGCTTATGAGTTGATTTTCGGTTTGTATACTTTTACCATTTATGTCTATAGTATATTCTTTAGCACCATTCATTTTCAAGGTAACACTATTAGTCAATGAATTGAAGTCTAATTGTACACTTAGTGGTAAAGGCTCTGTTATTATTATCTTAGAACAGCTTTGATAATTTTGAAATTCTATTGAGGAAATACAAAGGTTGTATTCTCCTATATCTAAGTCTTTTATAGTTAAAATTTCAGTAAATGGTAATATAATACTTTCATTAGCCCCTGATAACTTTGCCAAGAAGTTTTCTTTGGTGATTGATTCGATTAAAATAGTACCATTGTTCGATCCAATACATGACGTTCCAACAGATGAGATTTGAAATTGATTTGCTGGAAAAGTATTTGTAGAACATCCATTTATATCAACAGTTTCTCCAGATGGTGTGTTAGCACAATTATCATTTTCATCAAGTACACCATCATTATCACCATCTAGTTGGCTTATAGAACATCCATTTGAATCAACAGAATCCCCTTTTAGTGTGTTGGCACAATTATCATTTACATCAAGTACACCATCATTATCTTGATCAACTTCTATTTTCGGTTGTACTGAAATTTCTAAATTTTCTATACATCCTTGACTTGTTTCAAAAATATATGTCCCCGATTGGTCAAGAGATACAGAACCTAAGCTATAATCGCCATTCACCATTGAGCCATTTGGTAAGGTAATGGAAAACGAAACATTATCAGGTAACATGCTAATAACCAGTTCATCACCTTCATTTATGAATAAAGAGTTATTACCGCTTTCGAAAATACCATTAATTTGATATTCTGGAATAATACTGTTTTCATCACAAAAATTTTCACTCCAAATAGCTATATTGTTGGTGTTGATATTTCCAGCTTTGTTGAAATTACCACCTACAATAAGTTCTGTTTTGTTATTAGTGAATTTCAATGAATTTACCCGAATATTAACACCTACATCAGTATTAGGTCCTAAGGCCTCCCAACCAGTTTCAGTGCTCCAACGAGCTAAATTATTTACTATTTTATCTAAATTTTCATCATCACTGGCAGTATCAAAACTACCCCCTACATAAATGTAAGTTTCATTTGAGGTTATGGCGTTTACGTTACCACTTAAGCCATTACCTAAGCTTTCCCAGGTTTCATTATTTTTATTGAACCTAGCTATTCTATTTACGGACTTATTACCTGCAATGGAAAAGTTTCCTCCAATATATAAGTAGTCTCCAATAGATTCTATCGCTTGAACGAAACCACTTGTGCCAGCACCTAAGGCAGACCAATTACTACCATTCCAACGAGCTATTCTTGCAGCTGGAATCCCACCTGCGGTGTCAAAATTACCACCTATATATAAATTATTATTCTCGTCAAAACCTAATGAACGAATTTCATTATTTGTGCCAGAAACATTAGTGGAGTTATCGACAAGTGCACTCCATATATTATTTTCCCATTTAGAAATGTTATTTACATTTAACCCGCCTGCGGTTGAAAAAACACCACCAACAAACAGAGCTCCGGTTTCATTAAATCCTATTTTTAAAACTGGTCCGTTAGTTCCAGTCCCTAACGATGACCAAGATGAACCATCTAACCTTGCGATATTATTTGCGGTAATCCCACCTATAGTTGTAAAGTCTCCTCCTACATAAATAGAACCATCAGGAGCAATTTCAATTGAATAAATAGAACCATCACTTCCATTTGAAAATACCTCCCATTCATTAATAGTGTTTATGCTAGCTAGATTACTTACATTAATGTCTCCTGCTGTGCTAAACGTACCTCCAACATAAGTAATGTCGGTTGAAGAATTTGCAATCGTTTCAACAATGCCATTGGTGCCTGTAGATATCGGTTTCCATTCTCCAATTCCATTTACAGGCGTAGTCACTGGTTCTGTAACTGTTTCTGCTAATTTATATAGTTTTACATTAGAACCGTAATCAGAAAAATATAGCTCGCCGGCTTCATCTTCACCAAAGCTAGATATAAATTGTCCATTGGTCTTGAACAATAATTCATTAGTAGTACTACTGTTGGCTGAGTTATAACTTAATGCCCAGACTCTCCCAGAAACATAATCACCATAAATATATTTGTTCTGTAAGCTGCCACTTATTAAAGAGCCGTTGTACACATAGCCTCCTGTAATAGAGACATCAGCAGCATTGTGATCATAAAAATATATAGGTTTTATATCTGGAGTGGTAGCTAGGTTAGTTCCACTTCCATAACTAGGTTCAGAATTTGCTTCTAATTTATTCCAACCATAATTACCTCCTCTTGTAATTAAATTTATTTCTTCGTAAATATTTTGTCCAACATCTGCGCCCCATAAATTACCTGAAGCATCGAAAGAAAATTTCCAAGTATTTCTGATACCCCAAGCGTATATCTCATCTAAACCAATTAAGCCTACTCTAGGGTTAGTTGAAGGTATTTCATAATTGCCATCGGGTAAATCGGGGTTAGTTTCTAAAGGATTATTACCATCTACATCTACATCTATTCTGAGTATACTGCCAAATACAGTATTTAAGTTTTGTCCATTACCCTGTGGGTCGCCACCGCCACCTCCATCACCAACAGAGATATACAAATAACCATCAGGACCAAAGGCAATCTTACCACCATTATGATTGGAGTCTGATAGATTTTTAGTGAATTGTGCAATTATTGTTCTAGAAGAAACATCAATTGCGTTAGGATTATTGCTATCTACTTGATATCTGGCAATATTTATTCTATAGTTACTTGGTTGATCTATATAATAAACAAATATATATCCATTAGAAGTATAGTTTGGATGAAATGCCAAGCCAAGTAAGCCGATTTCCTGGCCTGCACTATAGGATACATTTGAAGTAATATCTAAGAAAATACTTTGTTCGTCAGCCGTTACATCAGGTTTGTTTGGGAATACTTTAATTAATCCTGTTTGTTCAACAACAAACATACGGTCGGTATTATCAATACTGCCCTGTATTTCTACTGGAAAGTTGAAATCAATATTAACGAAAGCATCTTCATAGCTTATTTGACCCGAAATAGTGAGTGATTTAAAAAAAATAAAGAATGCTACAAATTTTATAGGAATGCGAATGGGGAACATATAACCGCTTTTTTAACGGCAGCAAATATACTGTTCCCTAGTTCATGAATTTAACTTAAAAATGATAAAAATGAACTTAATAAATTATTTTTTTACGAAGTAAATTTTTTACTAAAGACTATTAATTAACTTTTGGGAAAGTACCGTACTAGACCAGATGATTCTTGCACAATGTTCAAGGTGCCAAAAGATTTTATCTTCTATTTGGTTGCCCGCCAACAGAGGTCCGGCAACAAATAAGTTTTCTGAGGCTTGCATATTTTCATCCACTTTGAACCCAATTTTAGACAGATTTGGTTCACAAAGTCCAGTCTTAATAAGATCTTTAAAAAATGGTGATAAATCATTAGATGTTAAGTCTACACTTCCAAGACAATTAATAACAATATTAAAAGTTTCAGAATCCTCAGTAGGCTTTTGCACATCATTATTTTTAAAGGACATGGTCAAGCCATCTGAGCTTTCAGATATTCCATGAAAACGACCCTTAATATGCTCAAATCTTTCACGATTGGAAAGTTCTTCTACAACAGATAGATAATGATTGCCAGCGCAACGTTGTCTTCTACCTATTTGGTTTCCATGAAAACAAGCGAAATTCAACAATTCTTCTTTACTCAAGTTTGGTAGCAAAGCACCAAAGCCTTTAGAAATAATTCCAACGGTTGTGGCGGCACCTAGGCCTTGTTTTTCAGCTTCATCAATATCTTTGTGAGCTGCCTCACCAATGGCGCTAGCGGTCAAATTATTCGTTTGGGTAAGTGATTGTAAATGTTTTGCGCTAAATTGTTTTGCCTTAACTGCGTCAAAAGTTCCATCGGGCATTACACCATGTGATGAAAGGGTTTTAAATGAGGTGTTATATTCATCAATGTCAAGCTTGTCACAAATTTTATATATCATTTCTAGGCCACTTGCATTCGCGCCAAGAACCGCAATTTTTGTTTTTTGTTTTTTTGATTTACGACGATTTATGAAACTTGCAATTTGTTCCATATTTTGCTCCATACCCAAGCCATACGGCTCTTTAATATAAAGTGCGTTTTCATTTTTTACTATAGTGTCATCGAATAACTTTTTATAAGGCAATGAGCCTATAGAAAGTACTATTTTATCTGAAGAAATAGTGGTGTTGTCATCAAAATTAATTTGAAAATCATTTACTTTTTTAGTGATGGCAACTGTTTCTTTTTGTACGTATGTTAGCGTTAATTTTTTAGCGTTAACCAACTTATCAATTCGCCCTAATACCTCTTGATTTATATAATCATTCAAAATACTCAGGTCATCAACATCGTCAAGCACCACTTCCAGACCACTCACTTCATCAGATTCCCACTCCAAGACTTTTTGCAAATGGGAAATTGCGACGAAGGCCACCTTTTTGTCGTATTCCGCAAGACCCGTTCGGTATATTCCGGCCACCTCGTACCTACGTGGCTTGGGCCTTCCCTCTCGCACAAAATAGATGACCACACGGTCGCCAGGCTCCAAAAGGAGCCGATTTGCAGTACTTTGAGAAATCAAAAGCTCCTCTGCCTCATTCTCTGGCTCACTAAGTGCGATGGGACGGCCAGCAACGATATAGCGGTCGAAAAAATTAGGTGGAAAGTC
>RCMY010000699.1_pt1 | contig 31897 bp, 24 predicted proteins | sample 2041341 | NCBI WGS metagenome assembly RCMY01 (sample SAMN09708234, study PRJNA481090) | Marine sediment metagenome, whole genome shotgun sequencing project. | reverse complement strand
ACCACCCTCGCCGACGATCCGCTCGCGGTGTGGCGCGCGGCGCAGGGGGCGTTGCGGCGCGGGCTGAAGGCGGAAGGGCACGCATGGCACGTCACCGACCTGGTGACGCTCGGGTCACCGATGTATCTGGCCGACCAGATCTACACGTCCAGCCGACCCGAGTTCGAGGCTCGGGTGGCACGCCACGAGTTCCCGACGTGCCCGCCCGTCGAGGACGTGGTGACGACCCGCGCCACGCAGCGCGTCGATCGTGATCCACGCTGGAGCTGGGAGTCGAAGGGCCGCCGTGTCCTGCACGACGCTGCCCCGTTCGCGATCACGCGCTGGACGAACCTGTGGTTCCCGAGCCGATGGCTGTTCTTCGGCGACTGGTTCGGGGGCCCGCTGGGCCCGCTGTTCGGGACGGGTGTCCGCGACGTCGGGGTCACGTCGGGGAACCGTCGGCGGCTCATCCCGGGCTATGCGCACGCGTGGTACTTCACGGCGATCCAGCGGCACCCGGACCAGGAGCTCGCCCGGGCCTTCCACGCTGCCCTCACCCTGCGCTTCGCCCGAGCGTCCGAGCGGCCGTGATCAGTTCTGGAGCCGACGACCCTCGACGAGATCCGGCCGGATCATGATGAGGCTGGACCGCTCGACGTCGCGCACCCACGGACGCAGCATCAGCGGCTTGGCTGCGGCTCGGGCGGCTTCGCCCTCGAGCACGTCGGCGACGCCGGTCACGTTCACGCACCACCCGGTCTTGTAGTCGCCGTCGACGCCGTCGGCCTGTAGACACAGCGGTTCTCCGGCCCTGGCCGCCTCGAGCTTCCTGCCCTCACCTGACCAGAGCCCGACGGTGCCGTCCCGCGTCACGGCGAAGTTGACCGTGACGATGACCGGGCGGCCCTGTTCGACATAGCCCACGCGGCCGACGTAGCCGGTGCGAAGCATCCGCAGGCACTCGTCGCGGGAGAGCGTGTTGAGCTGGTTCGTGTGCATGGAGACAGCGAACCGTCGCGCTCGCGCCTGCGGTATCGCCGGACGGCCCACGCCGACCGGGCCGAACGGCACGGTGTCGCGCCGTCGTGAGAGCTCTGCGCGCTCAGCCCGGGCTTCGCCCGGACGTCCGAGCCGGACGCCACTCCAACGTCGTGATGCCGTCCTCGCCGTCCGGGCCGATGACGCGATACCCGTGTGCAGCCCGCAGGGCCTCGTCGTCCCAGAGCTCGGCGCGCTCTCGATAGTTGAAGACGACATCCTTGTCATCGCCTCCGTGGACGAGGATGCGCGCCATCGCCACCGGGTCGGGATGGCTGTGGCGGGCTCCCGACGTCGAGATGAGGTAGCAGTCACAGGCGACGAGATCGAGCAGCTCTCGGGAGAGGTTCTTGCGGGAACCGTGGTGGGCGACCTTCATCGTGTCGAGCCGAAGCCGCGCCTCCCCGTCGCCGAGCAGCTCCGTCACCGCGGTGACCAGCTGCGGGTCGTCCGCGTCGCCGGTGAACAGCAGCCGGATCCCGTGGTGCTCGAACAGGAACGCGATGCTGCTCCGGTTGGCGCGGGAGGAGTCCCGGGTGAACCTCTCGTCAGCGAGGGCGACGATGTCGAGCTCGGAGACGTCCTCGACATCGTCACCGAACGCCTCGAAGCCCGCGGGGCCGGGTTCCTTCGGATCCTGACCGGGCAGCAGGCCGTGCTTGAGGCAGTTGGCCTCCCAGCTCGGGACCAGGCCCTCCAGCAGCTCGCGGGTGGGAGAGAGGATCGTGATCTTGGTCTCGTCGTCGATCGCGATCGGTGTCCGCCCGATCTCGATGGCGCGGGTTCCGAACGCCCGGTTCCACGGGATCTGTCCGGTCAGGAGGTGGGTGGTCAGCAGCTCCCCGTCCGCACCGCCGAAGGACTCGAACGGCGTGTCGGTGAGGTGGTTGAAGCCGTTGAACCAGACGTCGCGCACCGGGACGCGGTCGGGGTCGTCGAACAGCTTGAGCACGCCGAGGATGTGGTCCTGATCGACGTGGGTGAGCACGACGACGTCGAGGCCGGCGTCGCCGACGTGGGTGGCCAGGTACTCCTTGACGCGGTCGTAGCTCCCTGCGCGTCCGCCGTCGATGAGCATCCGATGGACGGCGGCTTCATCGCCCCACTCCAGAAGCAGGCAGTCGCCGTCCTCCCCGGGCAGCATCGTCAACCTGATCATGTGGAACCCTCTCCGAGGCGGAGCACGAGGAACGGCTGGCGCATGTCCGCGCTCCACGCGACGCGCCGCACGAGGTCGAGGCGCTGCTGGATCTCCGCGTCGACGTCGCCGTCATCGTCGAACTCGAACTGCTGGAGCCCGTCGATCAGCCATCGCAGCCCGAGCGTGTAGACGGGCAGGCCGCGATCCCACGCCTCGAGCAGGGTCTCCCTGGCGGTGTCGAGGTCGGTCTGCGTACGGGCCTGCCGCAGACGAAGCGTCGCGAGGAGGATCGCGCCGTCCGGCAACCACGAGAACCAGCTGCTCAGGTTCTCGATCCAGCCATGCCACCGTTCGGCGCCGTCGTCGGCCGCGCTCGCACCGACCATGACGTACCCGCCGGCGGCAGCCGCGAGCTGGTTCATGACCTTGCCGAACAGGAGATCCTCGACGCTGGAGAACATCGCGCGCGCTCCGGTGAAGGACCCGTTGGCGAGGTAGGCGAGTGCCGGTCCGAGCCGGCGGTCGCGGACGGTCACGGCGACCGAGCTGCCCGAGGGGTGCTGGCGTTCGCTGACCATCATCTCGACGACGACGTCGTTCTGGTCTGGGTCCGTCCACGGCAGGGGCAACGTGACGAGGTGCGGCCGCTCACCGATGTCCACCCACGCGAACTGGCGGAGCCCCGTCGCGGCGGACGCTGGGCTGTCGACCGGGCCGTCCCCGGCGAAGCGGTACAGGTGCGAGATCCCGTCGCTCTGGGTCGGCTCGGTCAGGTCCAACCACGAACCGAGGCCGAGCGCGTCGGCGACGTCCCCGATCGTCGGCGTCGCGCCGATGCGGCGGAGGGAGTCAGCCGAGGCCCACCCGAGGGCTGCGGGGTCGGGATCCGGGAACCAGCCGATCTCGCCGATCGCGGGGCGAGGAAGCGCACCAGCCGATGTCGGCTCGTCGATCTCGAGTTCCATGTCGAGCTCGACATCGAGGTCGAAGTCGCCGGGCGCGGACATCGGCAGCTCGCCGGCGTCGCTCCGCGTCACCGTCCTCATCGCCATCGCGACCGCGCGTGACGAGCGCGACCGCGGGACCGGGACCTCCGTCGGTGAGCGGTAGACCTTCGCCGGCTCGAGGTTGCCGGCGAGGTACTGCCAGGCGTGGCTCTCGTGCGGGGAGTCCGCGGCACCGATGATGACCTCGTTGTGGTCGTCGTCGTCGGTGACCTCGACATCCTCGGTCAGGAGGAGCCCGGACGGCAGGAGCACCTCCACCATGTAGGGACCGGGAGCGAGGTCGAACACGGCGGGCGTCACCCCGGGGCCGACCGGGATGAGCACGTCACGCAGGCCGCCGGGTCCGGCGGTCGCGTAGATGTTGCCGATCAGCGTCGTCCCGCCGACGCTGTCGGTGTCGTACAGCGAGGCCTCGACCGAGACGTGGAGGGTCCTCATGTCGCGAGCTTCACGCGACGGAACACGGGGCGGATGTCGAAGCTGACTTCCGCTGTGCGCGGCGGTTGGCCGTCGATCTCCACGCTGAAGTCGTACCGGCCGAACGCCAGGTCCACGACCCATGGCAGCTCGGGGTCGTTCAGGTCGGCATCGCCGGGGGGGCGCTCGTGAACGGTGGCGCCGTCCTGCGCGCACCGGAACGTCGCCACGGCGTTGTCGTCGGCGTGCTCACAGCCCACGTAGACCGGGACGACGGGATCTGACCGCAGCCGGTGCAGCTCGAACACCGGCAGGTTGCCGGCGACCGGGACCTGCACCCCGGCGACCTCGCCGGCGAAGACCTCCTCGCGCATGAAGTGGGTCACCGACTCCTGGAGGCGGGCGGTGTTGACGCGCCAGTCTCCCTCTGAGTCGTCGCTCGCGGCGCCCTTGAGGCTGCGCAGCAGGGCCTGGGTGAACACGCTCGGCTCGCCGGGACGAGCGAAGGCCTTCATCCCGGAGAGGGTCGCGTAGTACGTGACGTCGAGCCGCTGCGGCCAGCCGAGCTGGGGTCGGCCCGGCATCAGCGGGACGCGGCCGGCGAAGCCCTCGGAGTTGCCGATCAGCTGGTCGGAGTTCGTACGGCACGCGTCGATGATGAACATCTGCCGTGTGGCCCGGCATCGGCGAAGTCCACCGTTGAGTCGCCGTAGGTCGATCGCACCGTTCAGCGGGTTGTCGTGGTCGCCGCCGAAGTCCGACAGGAGCAGCGCCATGTCGTCGCCCTGCGACGTTCCATGGCCGCAGAAGTAGAGGATCAGCTGGTTGCCGTGCGCGGCGTCGTCATCGCCTCCGTCGCCACGCGCCTTCCACTGCCGGATCGCCTCGGCCACGTGCTCCGAGGTCGCCTCCTGCACCGCGAGCTCATCACCGCTCGTCGGGTGCGTGAACGGTGCGCTGTCCTCCTCGCTCAGCAGCAGCGCCACGGTCCCGAGCGGCGCGTCTGGTGAGTGCAGCTCCGAGATGCACCACGCCGCGAAGGCCCGCGCGGACACCGGCGGGGAGGTGAGCTGGCCCATGCCGTCGGGGTCGGGCGTCGGGTCCGGGCCGCCGAGCAGGTGTGGGTAGCGGCCGACGCCGATGACGAGCACATGGGTCGACGGACTGTCGGTGCCGCTGTCGTGGACGACCGTGTCGACCATGCCCGCTCCTCGTGTCAGGTGGCCCGAGGGCTCGCGACGGTCCAGTCCACGTCGTCGGTGACGACGTCGCTCTGGTTGATCTCCACGGTCAGGCCAGGGTCCTCGATCCCGCGGTCGGACACGCTGGCGTGCACGCGGGCTCCCGCGGGGATGGGTCTGGTCCGGTAGGTCAGCACGGCCCAGACGCGGCCCATCCGGTGGATCTGCCCCGTGGCATCGTCCCGCGTCACGGTGCACTCTCGCGCGTAGGCCCCGGGACGCAGCAGCAGGCCGGCCTCCAAGGCGCCGTCGAGCATCCACTTGAGCGTGATCCGGCCGAGCCGCATGTCGTCTGCGAACGCGCCACCGACGTCGCTGTGCACGCCGGCGAACCATGACTCCGAGAGGCGGTCCGGCTTCTTGGGCTCTGCGAGGTACTCGGCGTACGGGCGCCGGTTCTCGTTGATCGAGACCGCGTGTCGGATGGTCCGGGCGTTGGGGAGCTGACGCGTGTACGGCCACTTGGGATCCCAGCGAAGGACCCCGAGCGCCTTGACCGAGTCCCACAGCCCGACGAAGTGGATTGGCAGCGCGAGGCTGCGGCCGTGACGCACGGAGAAGGTCTTCGCGAACTCGTCGATGCGGTCCCAGTCGTCATCGCTCCAGCTGTCGCCCTTCGCGTAGGCGCCGACGAGCTCCTTGACGAGGTGCTCCTGTCCCGGTCGCATCAGCCCGGCGCGGTACGTGATCCCCGCGACGCCGCGCGCCGTGTACGAGCCGCGACTGAACCCGAACAGGAAGACCTGATCGCCTGGCACGTAGTTCGCCATGAGGAAGGTGTAGGCGTCGGCCACGTTCTGCTTGATCCCGTGTCCGAGCGCAAGACCAAGCAGCTTCGTCCACTTCCGGGAAACCCAGCTGCGCGCATGAGGCGCAGGGGACGTCCCGACTCCCGGGTCGTAGAACGCGACCTGCTGGCTCGGGTCCTCGAGGTCCAGCATCTGGAACAGCCGGACCACGTTGGTGTTGGCCGTGGCTTTCAGCTGGTTCCCGGTGCCGTCGAGGCACAACACGATGTTCTTGGCCACGTCCGCTCCTGCTGGGCGGTTGGAGATCCGACCCTACTCCTGTCGGCACCGCGGCGGCGGCGGATTTCCGTGGACCGACGCGGCGCGGCTCCGCGGCGGTGGGTCGCCTCAGGCGGACGACGGATCGAGCTCGCGGCCGGTGCCGAGGTGCGTGCCGGTGAGCGAGGTCGGGTCCTTCGCGAGCTCTGCGGGCGGGCCTTCGAAGACGACCGTGCCGCCGTCGTGGCCAGCTCCCGGCCCGAGGTCGATGACCCAGTCGGCGCGGGCGACGATGTCCAGGTTGTGCTCGACGACGACGACCGTGCGGCCCTCTTCGACGAGCCGGTCGAGCAACTCGACGAGCCGGTCGACGTCTGCCATGTGCAGACCGCTCGAGGGCTCGTCAAGGACGTAGAAGTCGGCGTCGCCGGACATCTCGATCGCGAGCCGAAGCCGCTGACGCTCGCCACCGGAGAGCGTCGTCAGCGCCTGTCCGAGGGTCAGGTAGCCGAGCCCGACGTCGTGCATCGACGTGAGCATCTTGAGCACCGGCTTCTCGGTGAAGTACTTGACCGCCTCCTCGACGGGCATCGACAGCACCTCGCTGATGTTCTTCCCGCGGAGGTCGTAGCCGAGGACGTCCTCGGTGAACCTGCGCCCTTCGCAGACGTCGCAGACGCTGACGACGTCGGCCATCGCGGCGATGTCGGTGGTGATGTTGCCGAGTCCCTTGCACTCGGGGCACGCTCCCTCGGAGTTCGAGCTGAACAGCGCGGGCTTGACCTTGTTGGTCTTCGCGAAGGCCTTGCGGATGTGGTCGAGCATCCCCGTGTAGGTCGCGGGGTTCGAACGACGGGAACCGCGAATCGGGGACTGGTCGACGAAGACCATGTTGTCCCCGCGCGGAAGGCAGCCGTGGATGAGCGAGCTCTTGCCGGAACCGGCGACGCCGGTGATGACGGTCAGGACGCCGAGCGGGATGTCGACGGTGACGTTCTTCAGGTTGTGCTTCGACGCTTCGACGATCCGGATCTTCCCGGTCGCGGTGCGGACGTCTGTGCGGATCGGGACGCGGACGTCGAGGTGATCTCCGGTGCGGGTTCCCGAGGCCCGGAGCGCGTCGACGTCGCCCTGGAAGACGAGCTGTCCTCCTGCTGGTCCGGCACCAGGGCCGAGGTCGATGACGTGGTCGGCGTTGAGGATGATGTCGGGCTCGTGCTCGACGACCAGGACGGTGTTGCCCTTGTCACGGAGCTGGCCGAGCAGCTCGATCATGCGGGCGACGTCATGGGCGTGCAGGCCGACCGTCGGTTCGTCGAAGATGTAGGTCACGTCGGTCAGCGCTGAGCCGAGGTGGCGGATCATCTTGACGCGCTGCGACTCGCCTCCCGAGAGCGTGCCGGTGGCGCGGTCGAGGGACAGGTAGCCGAGGCCGATCTCGACGAAGGCGTCCAGCGAGGACTGGAGCGACTGCAGCAGCGGCGCCATCGTGGGTTCGTCGAGCTCGCGGACCCAGTCGGCCAGGTCGGTGATCTGCAGGCGGCAGACGTCGGCGATGCTGACGCCCCGGATCTTGGACGAGCGTGCGCCCTCGGCGAGGCGGGTCCCGTCGCATTCGGGGCAGGCCGCGAACGTGACGGCGCGCTCGACGAACGTGCGGATGTGTGGTTGCAGCGCGTCAGGGTCCTTCGAGAACATCGACTTGTGCAGGCGCGTGAGCAGTCCTTCGTACGTGAGGTTGATGCCCTCCACCTTGACCTTGCGCGCCTCGCCGTGCAGGAACTCGTGGAGCTCCTTCTTCGTGTACTTCGTGATCGGCTTGTTCTCGTCGAGCACGCCGGAGAGCCGGTACAGCCGGACGCCCCAGCCGTCGACGCCGTACCCGGGGATCGTGACCGCGCCGTCGGCGAGCGACTTCGTCTCGTCGTAGAGCTGGGTGAGGTCGATGTCGGAAACGCGTCCGAGGCCCTCGCAGCTGGGGCACATTCCGCCGGTGATCGAGAAGGTCTTCTTGACCGCCTTGCCCTTCGCCGTCTTCATCATCCCCGAGCCGGAGACCGACGGGATGTTGAACGCGAACGCCTTGGGCGAGCCGATGCTGGGGGAGCCGAGCCGGCTGAAGATGATCCGCAGCATCGCGTTGACGTCGGTCGCGGTCCCGACGGTCGAGCGGGAGTTCGCGCCCATCCGTTCCTGGTCGACGATGATCGCTGCGGTGATCCCCTCGAGGACGTCCACGTCGGGACGTGCCATCGACGGCATCAGACCTTGAAGGAACGCGCTGTAGGTCTCGTTGATCAGCCGCTGCGACTCCGCGGCGATCGTCCCGAAGACGAGCGAGGACTTCCCCGAGCCCGAGACGCCGGTGAACACCACGAGCTTGCGCTTGGGGATGTCCACGTCGATGCCGGCGAGGTTGTTCTGGCTCGCGCCCCTGACCTCGATGTGGTCGCGTTGCGGCATCGGCATGTCCTCCGTGACGTGCAGCGTCGCCAGGAGTGAAGCGAAGTGGGGCAGGTCGCGACGTCGAAACGTTCCGAACATCGCGCGAGCCTCGTGATCCTTCGTCGGGGTCGCGCCTTCGGGGCTCGGCTGCGGGGGTTCCGCAATGAGGGAACGCTGAGCAGGCAGGCTGGTTCCGATCTCAGCTCGGGAACGGAGCAGCAGGGATGAGCCGAAGACAGCGGTGGCGCACGATCATCTTCGAGGCGGACACGCCGGGCGGCAAGGCGTTCGACGTCGTGTTGCTCGCGTTGATCCTCTTCAGCGTGCTGCTGGTGATGTTCGAGTCGATCCCGACGCTGTCCGACGCGTACAGCACGCGGTTCTTCGTGCTCGAGATCGCGGTGACCGCGATCTTCACCTTCGAGTACGCGGCGCGGCTCTGGACGTCGGAGGATCCGCGTGCCTACGCCCGCAGCTTCTTCGGCCTCATCGACCTGATGTCGATCCTGCCGGTCATCGTCTCGCTCGCCGTCCCGGGGGCCCAGGGACTGCTCGTCGTCCGCTCGCTCCGCCTGCTGCGCGTCTTCCGGGTCTTCAAGATGGCCCACTGGCTCGGACAGGCGAACTACCTGCTCTCGGCGCTGAAGTCCTCGAGCACCAAGATCCTCGTCTTCCTGCTGACGGTCCTGCTGATCAACGTCGTGGTCGGCTCGACGATGTACGTCATCGAGGGTGCGGAGGCCGGGTACGACTCGATGTTCCGCGGCGTCTACTGGTCGATCGTGACGATGAGCACCGTCGGCTTCGGTGACATCGCACCGCAGACCGGACTCGGTCAGGTGCTCGCGGGCGCGCTCATGATCCTCGGCTACTCGGTCATCGCCGTGCCGACCGGGATCGTCTCGGCCGAGATGGCCTCGGGATCAGGCGGCCGGGGGACCGGTCGATCGGCCTGCTCACGGTGCGGGCTCGCCCCGCTCGCCGCGTCGGCCCGCTACTGCCCGCGGTGCGGGGAAGCGGTTCCCGTCCAGCAAGCAGCTCAGCCGTGACGTCATCCGGCCGTGCGGCCGCGGACGGATCTCGCCACCGCGCTGAGGGTGAGCTCACCGCTCGGTGCGCCGAGGGTGGCATGGAGCTCTGACCGGACGGCCGCGCGGTCGGCCTCGTCCAGACCGAGCGTGAACGCGCCGGCGGGGCCGATGCCCGCGAGGAACCCGGCCCACAGCTCGTCGAAGCTCTCGTAGGTGCTTCGGACCGTGAGCAGGTGCTCCTGGACCTCGAGGAAGCCCGCCTGCTCGAAGAGCATGGCGATCTCGCCGGCCCCACCGAACCGCAGCGTCATCGCCTCGTCCGGTGCGTCCGGCTTGACCGTGAGCGCGGCGTCCCAGAAGGCGCGCAGCATCTCCATGCCCTCGGCGAAGTCCCAGACGCAGGCGGCTGCGACACCTCCGGGGCGGAGCAGCCGGTGGAACTCCCGAGCGGTCTGGTCCGCGTCGCTGACGAAGTGGAGGACCAGCTGGGACAGCACCCGGTCGAACGACGCATCCTTGAACGGGATGGCCTCGGCGCGCCCGAGCCGGACGTCGACCCCCGGATGACGGGCCGTGCACTCGGCCACGAACGGCTCCGAGGGATCGACCGCGCGCACGGACCCGGACCCGACGCGGCGGACCAGCTCGATGGTCAGCGCACCGGGGCCGCAGCCAACGTCGAGGACCTGATGGCCGGGCTGCACATCCGCCGCGTCAGCGAACTGCGTCGCCAGCAGGCGGGAGTACCGGCCCATGAATCCGTCGTATGCCGACCCCGGGACCTGGAACTGCCGTGCGCCTTGGACTGCCTCCACGTGAACTCCGAGCGTGGTGATCGTGGCGCCTCGCCACGCGCTCGGACACTACGCGTGATCACGGATCCGCGGAGTCCGTCGTGCGGCCAGCGCGATGATCAGCCGTACGCGGCGATCACGTCGGCGAGCAGCGCCTCGAGGCCCCATTCGATGCCGCCGAGATCCTGCGTGAGCCCGAGCCGGACGACCACGAGATCCTCCGACGGGATGACGACCACCTGCTGGCCCTCGTTGCCGGATGCCCAGAACGCGTCGGCAGGCACGCTCGGCATCCGCATGTCCCCGCCTGCGCCGGTATTGAGCCACCACTGCCAGCCGTACGGCGTTCCGTCGGTGTCGAGATCGACGGGTGTTGTCGAGTCAGCGATCCAGGCTTCCGGGAGGAGCCGCTCGCCGTCCCAGACTCCGTCCTGGAGCACCCACTGCCCGAAGCGCGCCCAGTCCCGAGCGGTGGCGTACATGAACGATGAGCAGACCATGTCGCCGTGCACGTCGGGCTCCAGCACCGCGGAGGTCATCCCGAGCGGTCGGAAGATCAGCTCGGCGGCGGCCTCGGGCCCGAGCCCGGAGGCTTCGTGCACCTCGTCGCAGATGATGTTCGTGGTTCCCGACGAGTAGGACCACACCTCGCCGGGCGTCGAGGTCGACGGCTTGGAGGCCGCGTACGCGCCGGTGTCCTGTGGCGTGAAGAGCATCGCCGTGGCGTCGGTTCCCGGGTCGTAGACCTCCTCGAAGTCCAGTCCGCTCGACATCGACAGCAGATCGCGCAGCCGGATGTCGGCGCGCCCGTCGTTCCATTCGGGGCGGAGCCGATCAGCGTCGACATCGAGCCGGCCGTCCATCACGAGCCGGCCGACCATGGTGTTGGCGACGGACTTGGTCATCGACCAGCCGAGCAACGGCGTGTCGGAATCGAACCCGTCGGCGTAGCGCTCGGCGACGAGCTCGCCGGCCCGCAGGACGACGACCGCACGGGTGTTGCGGAGCAGACCGTCGGCACGGTCCTCGGCGAACGCTGCGTCGATGGCGTCGGTGACGCCGGACGGGACGTCGGTCGCCTGCGATGGCCATGGGTCCTTCGAGGCGGCGGCCACCGGCGAGAAGCTCGTCTCGTCGTCGGCGAGCGTGCAGCCGAGCCCATCGGTGTGCCAGGCGGTGGAGGACCAGACCCGGAACAACGTCGCGGTCGAGGTGCCCGCCACCTCGTCGACGTCGACGGCGAGGAACGGCACGAGCGGGTTGCCGGGGAGGTCGTCACGCACATCATCGAGCGCCCGGCCCGAGATGAAGTGGCCGGAGCAGACGGTCTTCGCGGCGTACCCGGTCGCGATCGGCGCGATCGGCCGCAGGTACAGCCCGACGCCACCGAGCACCGCGACCCCGGCGCCCAGGGCAGCCCACCGCTTCTTCACTCGCCGCTCCGTCGTCGCTCGTCGCGACGGTACTCCGTCGAACGTGAGCAGCTGACGCTGCTCACAGCGTCCTCTCAGGATCGGCTCCCATCATCAGCCGCATCGACTTCACCCGCCGCTGAGCCAGGAACGAACGATGCAGACAGAGACTCGCCCCGCAGTCGACGACCAGCCCGTCGCGAAGCGACGAATCCTCCGCATCTGGGCCGGGATCGCGCTGGTGATCGTGGTCGCCGTCGTCGCGTGGTTGCTCAGCCGAGGGGCACCTTCGGAGGTGTCGATCGTCGATGCAGCCCAGCAGGTGGAAGCGGGCACACAGCCCGCGACGGCCGGCGATGTCGCCGGCACCTGGACCGTGTCCGCCGAGACGGTGGTCTTCGACGTCGATGCGACGACCGGGACGTTCGTCGGGTTCCGGATCGCCGAGGTCCTCACCGGGGTCGGTGAGGTCGACGCCGTTGGCCGCACCCCCGAGGTCACCGGGAGCATCGTGATCGTCGGGACGACGCTCGAGTCCGCCGCGTTCACCGCCGACGTGACCGGCATCGTCAGCAACGACTCGCGCCGTGAGGACGAGATCCAGGACGCGCTCGAGATCGCCGAGTTCCCGACGGCGACCTTCGTGCTCACGTCTCCCGTCGACCTCGGAGACGCCGCGGCCACCGGCGCGGTGATCACCGTTGACGCGGTCGGTGAGCTCACGATCCACGGCGTCACGCGGGCCGTCACCGTCCCGCTCTCGGCCCAGCTCGTCGGCGGGACGATCGTCGTCACCAGCAGCTTCGACGTCACCTTCGCCGACTACGGCATCACCGTGCCGTCGTCGCGGATCGTCGTCTCCGTCGAGGACCACGGGCCGGTGGAGATCCAGCTGTTCTTCGTCCGTCGTTGACGTGAAGGTCGGTCTCAGGACGTCCGCCGACACTCCCTCCTGTTCCCCACCGCTCACCTGACTGATTCTCTGCGCCGGACGATCTCGACATCGCGGGACATCGCAGGTGCGTCATCAGGCCGCCGGTGGCTCACCGTCGCCGGCGACGTGCCGCGACGGCCGTCGCAAGGACGAGCAGCGCCACGGCGGTGGCGCCACCGCCGGTTGCGGGGAGCTCGTCGGTCGTCACGAACGTGGCGTCGTCCGGCGCGGGGGTGGCGTCGTCGTCCGGTCCTTCGACTGCCTGCTCGACCGCGACCGCCTGCCTGCCGGTGCAGTCCTCGGCCGCAGCACGGTTGTCGGTCGCGACGATGGCCGTGGGGTCCCACGGGTCGGAGCCGTAGCCGCGCTCGGCGACGACGATGTCGTTGCCCTCGATGCAGAGCAGCGCGTAGCTGCTGTTGTCGGTCTCGTCTTCCTCCAGGACGTTCTCGAGGACGTCGACCGTTGCGCGGACGACGTAGACGCCGTCGCCCACGCCCTGAAGTCGATGTACTGACCGGACCGCTGCCAGCGATAGAAGTCGCCCCAGCCCTGAGACAGCCCCATCGCTCCGTTGCCGGAGGTCGCGAAGCAGCTCGCTCCCTGCTGCTCCCCGACCGCACCCCTCGGCCCCTGCTCGAACGTGGTCCACGCGCCGTAGCCCTGGTCGGCCGGGCAGAAGCCGGACTTGCGCCCGACGCCTGCCGAGGTGAGCGTCCCGGCCTCGAGGTCGGTGACCTCCCACGCCTCGTAGAAGAGGATGTCCAGGTAGTGCCAGTGCGCGTGGGTCACGTGGTACTCGTAGGTGCCGGCCTCCCGCTCGGTGGTCGACCCGTCGGCGTGGTGGACGAACTGCGTCATCTCCTCGATCCGGTCCTGATCGGCGAGCGCGCGATCGACGATCGGGAAGCGGACGTCGAAGTGGCCTGCCCCGACGTTGTGCGGCCCCGTCGTGAACCGCAGGCAGCGGGTCAGCAGGACCGGGTCGTCCTGCCGGGTCGCGTCACCGGCCTCGACGACCTCGTCGACGGCACAGGAGTTGACCGACTCGCCGCCGATCGTCAGCGGCGGGTTCTGGTCGTCGCCGGCGAGGAACAGCGGGTTGAGCGGGCTGGCCGGGGCGACGAAGCCGAACTCGAACGGCGGGGTCACTCGCAGGTTCGGGAGCAACATGTCATCGCTCGACGACGCATCGCTCACGAGCCCCGCGCGCATGCGGACCTTGGTGCCGTCGGTGCGCACGGGCGCGAGCTCCACCGTCCACGTGCCCGGGATCGGATCGTCGACGCGGACGCCGCCGGAGTAGGTGTTGCTCGATGCGTGCGACGTCGACGATCCGTCGGGGTCGGTCACGGTGAGGACGACGTCGTCCTGACGGAACGCCTGGTCGAAGTCGACGCGGAGCTGTTGGCCGACGTCGTCGATCTCCAGGGTCCACGTGAACGGCTCGACGTCGTCGCAGCTCGCCGGAGCGGAGATGCTGGTGATCGAAGGAGCACCGGTGCACGCGTAGAACGGCGTGATCCAGAACGTCGCGGGGACCTCGGCCGACAGCGTCGCGGCGAGCCCGCCGGCGAGCTCGCCGCCGTGGCTGTGTGGTGGTGCGCCCGCCTCGTCGTGGTGCGCCGTCAACGCGAACGCGTGCACGGGCAGCACAGCGATCGCTGCGCCGACGACCGCTCTGCGCAGCCACCGTCGGGGCGTGGGCGCGTGCACCACGGAGGCGTGGGCGGTCGGGGTCATGCAGGCTCCAGCTCGCGCGTGGGCGCGTCCGTCGTGGATCGGCGAGCCCGAGTGAAGACCGCGCGTGAAACCGGACGATTCCGTCCATGTGTCGACGGTGTTTCATCTGGCTCCGGTCTTCGATGATCTCGGCGGGCGCCGCGTCGGTGATCTCCTCCGCAGTCATCGGCATCCGAGGTCGTCGAAGGGGTCCGTGATCCCGCTTTGGACCCGGGGACGACACACCCACGGCGAGTCAGGTGAGCACGGTGACCGTGCCGGTGTCGCCGTCGAGGCGGACGCGATCACCGTCGTGGAGCACGCGTGTGGCGGTGCGCGCGTTGACGACGCAGGGCAGCCCGTACTCGCGCGCCACGACCGCGCCGTGGGAGACCGAGCTGCCGAGGTCGGTGACGAGTCCACCGATCATGCCGAAGTACGGCGTCCAGCCGATGTCGGTGATCGGCGTCACGAGGATCTCGCCCGGCAGCAGCGCGGCAGCCTCGTCGAGCGTCACCGCGACGCGAACCAAGCCTTCGACGACACCACGCGACGCCGGACGTCCGTGCAGCACGCCGTCGGTCAACGCAACCGGCTCCGGCTCGCGTGGACGCGGCACGCCGACGGAGATCTCCGGGAACCGCAGCAGCTGTTGATGGTCCAGCGCGCGCCTGCGGTCGAGCGCATGATCGACGGCGCCCGGCGACGGGTTCGCGATGAACTCACCGATCTCATCGATGGTGAAGAAGCAGACGAGGTCGGGGTCGGGGATGAGCCCCGCGCCAGCCATCTGCGCGCCGAGGTCGCGAAACGCCAGCTGGAACCGGTGCGCGAGATCGACGAGCTGCGACTTGGTGTGCTCCCGCCGGCGGATCGCGCGATGCGCATTCGGGAGGATGCGGCGCAGCCCGCTCGAGAGCGCCGCGATGTCGATCGGCGCAGACGTCTGCTGCTCCCGGACGCCCGTCACGAGCCGTGCCCGCACCGACGCCTGCATGCTGCGGATCAGGTGTGCCGGATCGTCGCCCCACGACGGGTCGCGCACGCACAGCTCGCGGTACCCACGATGTCCGTGCCGTGCGAGGAAGTCCGCGAAGCCTGCGGCGAGGGCCGGCGTGGCATCGAGCCATGCTCGGGCCGCGTCGACCTCGGCGCCGACGAAGCGCTGGTCGGCGTCGGGCGCCTCGGCGATCGCGTCGACCAGGAGGTCCAGCTCGTCGAGGATCATGGCGCTCTCGACGTCGGTCGCACCAGCAAGCAGCCGGACGGCCTCGGCCTGCTCGGCGATCGTGCTGTCAGCACGGCGCTCGGCGACGATGTTCTCGACGAGGGCACACAGGAGCCCCGACAGCGCGGACGACTGGATGTGCACCGCCATCGCGTGGTCGAAGAACCACAGCTTCGACGCGATCTCCGCCGACGAGGCAGCGGCGTTGGCGTGCCGGTCGATCGTGAACGCGTCGAGGTCGGCGCCGAACTCAGCGACCACGGCCGGTGCGGTGACGCAGTAGCGGAGCAGACGCCCGGAGTTCACGATCCGTCGCCACATCGGCAGCGGTGGCAGGTCGTCGAGCTCGTCGACGATCCGTCCGCACAAGGTCATCGCCGTCTGTTGGGCGCTCGATCCGAGCGTCCCGGCCGCCATCACGATGTTGCCCGTGAGGTTGAGGAACAGGTGGCCCGACGCCACCGCGGTGATCTGCCAGCGCTCATCGATCCAGTCGCGGGCACCAACGGCGACCTGCATGTGCTGCAGCCCGTGGTCGATCCCCCCGCCGGTGAACGACGCCGTCAGCGGGCAGACCGCACCGGGCATCATCTCGCCGATGTTGCTGATCGTCAGGACGTCGTCAGGGCGCGGGAGCACGGTGTCGAGCTCGGCGAGGTCCGAGGGAAGCGTCGTGATCGGGCGGGCCTGCAGCCAGAAGAGCTCACCGTGCTGGTCGATCGCCCACTCGAGATCCAGCGGACGTCCCTCGTGGTCGGCGGCGGCCCGCGCCTGCTCGGCGATCGTCAGGATCTGGGGGTCGGTGAGCAGGGCGTTCTCGCCGACCAGGTGCCGGCGCACGATCTCGCCGCGATCGTCGACCGCGAAGTGATCGGGCGTCGTCTCGCCGCTGACGAGCGCCTCGCCGAGCCCGGCGACGACGTCGATCACCAGCAGGTCGCGGCGCGCGCTGACCGGGTCGGCGGTGAACACCACTCCTGCGCAGGCTGCGTCGACCATCAGCTGGACGACCACGTGCATCGTCGCGGGCTCGTCGTCGGCGTCGGGGGCGTCGTGGGTCTGGCGGTAGCTCGATGCTCGGCCAGATCTGGCCGAGGCGACGCACCGGTCGATCGCATCTCGCAGCTGGGCTGCTCCGTCGACGTCGAGCACGGTCTCGTACTGGCCGGCGAACGAGGCCTCGGCGCCGTCCTCGCCTGAGGCCGAGGAACGCACCGCGACGGGACCCGGGCCGAGGGCGTCGCGTCGTGCGCCGAGCCCAGCCGGCACCGTGCCGGCGACGGCGTTGCGGATCACGAACGCGGGCGGAACGCGCAGGCCCATCGCGATCAGCCGGGCGAGACCGTCGGCCTTCCCGCCCACGTCGACGTTCGGGAGTCGGTCGAGCTCGATGATCTCGCCGTTGGCCGACTCCTCACATGACCACATGTCTTCCACTGGCGCTCCCGTCCCCGTGTGCGCTGCCACTTGGAGGATCGCCCATCGCGCCTGCCGCCGCATGATGACCTGCACGTGGAGCGAATCGCGGGGTACGCGTTCGAGCGCGCACGGAGTCACGAGCTCCTCGAGGAGCCGAGGCGCCCCGTGCACGTCGTCAAACCTCCGGGCGGATTGCCGGCGCGACCCAGCGGCGCAGGAATGCGCGGAGCTCGTCGGGCCCGCGTGGCGCTCCGGATGGTCCGGTCGGCGTCACCGCGAGCGACTGGATGAGGCGGAGCTGGAACTCGACGAACCCGTCGAGCTCGTCGTCGACGTAGCCGAGCGCGGCCCAGTCGACGTGGGTCCGGCGGAGCATCTCGCGGCCGAAGCGCATGGCCGCGTCGGAGATGATCCCGCGGGTGAAGGCGTCGCCGCTGCGCAGCAGCAGCGCGAGGTAACGCTCGCCGGGGATGGCGCCGATCGTGAACACGAGGCCCTCCACCATCGCCTCGGCCGGGTCGTCGAACGGCGCCATGCGCGCCGCGATGCGGCCGATGAACTCTTCGGCGGCCTCTTCGGCAAGCGCCGCGAACAGCAGCTCGGTCGAGGAGAAGTATCGGTAGATCGTCTGGCGGGTGACGCCGATCTCGGTCGCCACCGCAGAGATCGACGTCTCCGTCGCGCCGTCGCGGTCGACGCAGACCGTCGCCGCGGCCAGGATGCGCTGCCGTGCCTCGGCGTCGTCGGCCGGCGGTGAGCCGGACCATCCGTGGGTGCGCATTTCCGGGCTTCGGTCGGGCTGCGAGGAGCGTCCAGACGATGACCATACACCTCAGGCACTGTTGTATGGTCTGTTGAGATCGACGGCTGCGGAGACGCGGCATCAGACCCTGGGAGAACCGCACGTGAGCGACCTCGAGATCCGCAAGATCCCGTTCGACTTCGAGACCGAGGACGTGCCGTTCGTCTGGAACCCGGAGAACCCCGAGTTCGCGATCATGTGCAACGCCATCGGGATCCTCGCGATCGCGTTCGAGAAGTTCGTCGTCGCGACGATGGCCACGGCCATGCCGATGATCACGGACCCCGAGATCCTCGACGAGGCTCGGGACTTCACCCGCCAGGAGGGTCAGCACTCTCGCATGCACCGCAAGCACATCGCCGCGCTGGTCAAGCGCTATCCCGGGGTGCAGGACACGCTCGACGAGGCCGTCGCCTCGTTCGACCACCTGCTCGCCACGAAGCCCATCGAGTTCAACCTCGCCTACACCGCGGATCTCGAGGCGACGTTCACCGCGATCTTCAAGCTCTTCCTCGACCACCACGAGACGCTCTACAAGCCGGGCGACGACCGCGTCGCATCGCTGTTCATGTGGCACTTCGTCGAGGAGGTCGAGCACCGCAGCTCCGCGCTCTACATCTACCGCGACATCGTCGGCAGCGAGGCGTACCGGTTCCGGAAGTTCCCGGAGATCGGGGCGCACGTCGTCGGGGTGCTCAACGCCTCGCTGCGCAGCTTCGCCGAGGTCATCCCGGCCGAGGACCAGGTCATCGACATCGGCCGCGTCCTGCCGTCGCGCATGTGGCTGCGTGAGATCGGCGTCCGGCTCCCGTTCGTCAACCGGCTCGTGAAGCGCAGCAGCCATGTCACCGCGTTCCAGTGCGCGAGCACCTTCGAGATGGCCGTGATGCTCAAGGGCCTGATCGGCTCGCAGATCCCGGGGCACGACCCGACCCACCAGCCGCTCCCGGCGTTCGCGGACGAGTGGCACGAGGGATACCGCGCAGGCGTCGACGTCTCGACCTGGTACGCGTCGAGCGCGGCGGTCAAGAGATCCCGCCAGCTCCAGACGGCGGAGGTCGCCTGATGGCCGGTCCCTGCTCCGCAGACTTCGAGCGCCTCGCGCAGGAGCTCGGCGAGTTCGCCTGTGCCGGCCAGAACGCCGTCGTGAACCTCCACAACCCGTTCGGCCTCGACCATTGGACGATGCTGGTCATCGAGGTCGCGACGGTCGTCGGAGCCGGGCTCGCGCTGCGTCACGCGATCCGTCGACGTCGAGCCGGCGATCCGACCGGCCTCGCGCTCTGGATCGCGGCGTTGGTCTATCTGGTCATGGTCGAGCCGGCGCTCTACTTCCCCCAGAACTTCGGTCTCGACGAGCACGTCGGGCTGATCTTCGTCCACAACGAGTTCACGTTCCAGTTCCTGTGGGGCCGCCTGCCGCTCTACATCATCGCGATCTACCCGGTGCTCGCGTTCATGACCTACGAGCTCGTCCGGTTCGCGGGTGTGTTCGAGCGTCGCGGACCGGTCGCGTCCGCGCTCACCGTCGGCTTCGTCTACCACGTGTTCTACGAGATCTTCGACCACGTCGGACCGCAGCTGCGCTGGTGGATCTGGAACCCGACTGCCCCGACGAACGAGCCGCTGCTCGCGTCGGTGCCGATCTCGAGCATGGTGAACTTCGCGGTGGCCGGACCGGCCGCGTTCGCGTTCCTGGTGCTCGTCCTCGTCGGTCGACGCGCCAGGCAGGACGCCACGCCCATGACGAGCAAGACCCTGATCGGTCGCAGCGCGCTGGTCGGGATCCTGATGCCCTTGGGCCTGGTTCTCGGCGGGATGCCGGCAACGGTCTTCACGTTCGGTGAGGAGATCAACCGCACGGGTCAGGCATGGGCGTACTGGGGGATCCTGGCCGTCTCGGGCGTCGTCGGCGTCCACGCGCTCCTCGACGCGTACCGCAGCCGGACCACCGAGCCCGACGACGCCGACTCCCGGTCGTACCTGCGCATCCACGTCTCGATCTTCCTCGGGGCGCTCGCGATCGCATGGGCAGCAGCGCTGCCCGAGTACCTCGGCGCCACCGACGGGATCACGACGAGCGGAACCCCGATCGGCAGCCTGCCCTACGCCGTCGGCTGCTCGGTCTTCGTCGCGGGGATCCTCCGCGTCGCGTTCGCCCGGCGGGCGACGATCGACGTCACGGATCCGGCGCCGGTCCCTGAAGCCGTCTCTGTCTGAGCGGCCACCCTTCGCTCGGCCGGGTTCGATGACGAGCGCGCCGGCTCAAGGGGCCACCCTCGCCGCGAATCGCTGACGAGGACCATCATGACCGACCACCTGCATCCCACTGCTGCCCGACTCCTGGACGCCCAGGTCGCACATCTCGTGGCCGAGCTCACGGGACCGGCCGCCACGGAGCTCGTCGCGACCGAGCTCCGTCATCTCCTCGAAGCCATCCGGGACGTGCGGGTCAGCGCGCTGATCGATCGTGACGAAGCGCGCGCGACGGTCGTGTCGCTGCTGCCCGCCGCCGCCGGATCGACCGCACTCCGGGAGCTGATGTCCGCGTTCCCGTCGGTCATCCGCGATCTGTCGTCCAACGAGGACCATCGGCTCGCCGACCTCGTCGACCGTGCCTCGGTGGCTGCGGTGGTCGATGAGCTGGCAGGGTCCGAGCAGCTCCGTGAGGAGGTGCTCCGTCGGCTCGGCGAGAGCCCGACCCTCGCCCAGATCGCCATGCGGTTCGTCACGGCACTCGTCGGGGACGCCGTTCAGCAGAACCGTGAACGTGCCGAGCGCGTCCCCGGCGTGAAGTCGCTGTTCGGCGTTGGGGACTTCGCAGCACGGCAGGCACGCGGCCTCGCACCAAAGGGCCTCGAGCAGGCGATCGGCGGCGCCGCCGACAAGGGCGCGCAGGTCGCGACGGAGCGGGTCACCCGGGCGATGTTCGACATCGTCGACGGGGACGCGATCCGCGCCGTGGTCATGGAGCTGTGGGACCTCCACGCCGACGATCCGATCGCCTCGCTCCGCGCGTACGTCGCGGAGGACGAGGTCGACGACATCGCCGTGGGCGTACATGGCGTGCTTGCACAGGTCCTCGCCACCCCGTGGGTCGCTGCGGTCGTCGGAGCAGGGATCGAGGCGTTCTTCGACCGCTACGCGGACGTGGCCGTCGGTGAGCTGCTCGATCAACTCGGCATCGACGACGCCATGCTCGACGACCTCGTCGGGCGGCACGCGCCGCGTCTCGTCGACGGGTTGGTCTCGGCCGACGTCCTCGCCCCCGTCCTGCGTCGCCGGCTCGCCGCGTTCTGGTCCTCACCCGCGGCCAACCAGATCCTCGCCGACGGCTGAAGCCCGATCAGTCCCGGTTGCGCTGCAGCAAGCCGCCGAGTCGCCAGCCAGCCCAGCCGGCCGCGCCAACGATCGCGAGCAACGCCAACGCCAGGGAGAAGGTCAGGGCCGGACGCTGCCCGCTGATCGCGCCTCGCACCGGGCCAGCCACGCGTGCGCGGAGGTCTTCCCCACGCGACTGGGCGAGCAACACGTCGAGGAGATCCTCGGGGACCTCGACGCCGGAGGATGCCGAGTCCAGCACCTCCGCGAGATCCTCGAGGTCAGCGTCGACCAGACGCTGCCCGTCGAGCTCGTCGGCGCAGCGCGTGCACCCGGCGACGTGGTGCTCCACGAGCTTGCGTGACGGCGCGGACAGCCGCCCGTCGACGTGGGCCGGCAACATCCGTTGGACCATGGCGCAGCGCCTGGACTGGTCGTGGTCGTGGTCGTCGGTCATGCAGCCACCGCCTTGCGGAGCCGGGCGTGGGCCCGATGCAACCGCACCTTGGCCGCGGACGTGGTGATCCCGAGCAGATCGGCGGCTTCCTTCGTCGAGAACCCCTCGAGATCGCGCAGGACGATCACGGATCGGTCCTCTGGGGAGAGCTCAGCCATCGCGGCAGCGACGCGCCGGGCGGCATCCCGGTTCTCGATGACCTCCTGCGGGTCGTCGCCGTCGGCGGCGAGGTCCCAGGCCCCGTCGGGCACCGCGAACGCGTGGTGGCCGGCGGTCTGGCCGCGTGCGTTGAGATCACCGCGTCGTCGTAGGGCGGTGGAGCAGACGTTCGCGGTGACGCGGTGCAGCCACGTGGTGAACGCCGCCTCGCCGCGGAACGCCATGATCGATCGGCTGACGCGCAGAAAGACCTCCTGCGTCGCGTCCGCGGCGTCCGACGGGTTGCCGAGCAGGCGGAGGCAGCGCCGATGGACCTGCGCGTAGGTGGCCCGGATCAGGTCCTCCATCGCGCCGGGCTCACCACGCTGCACCGCGCGGACCAGGGCCGGGTCGACATCCATGAGCCCAGTGTCGCAGAGCGACGGGTGCTGACGTGGCAAGGTGGTGGTCCGCACACCGACCACCACCGGACGCGTCGATGGTCCAACCCCACGTCGGGACGCTTCGTGAGAAGCCGCTGCACGCTGACCTGAAGCTGTGGGCCTCCGAGCCCGGCGACCTCTTCGAGCAGCCCGTCGACGGGTTCGTGATCGACGTCGTCCGTGGCGACCTGCTCATCGAGATCCAGACGCGTGGGTTCTCCTCGATGAAGCGGAAGCTCCATGCGCTGCTGGAAACCCACCACGTCCGCGTCATCCACCCGGTCGCGGTGGAGCGACACATCATCAAGCTCGAGGACACCGGCGAGATCCTCTCTCGCCGGAAGTCGCCGAAACGTGGGCGGACCGTCGACGTCTTCTCCGAGCTGGTCAGCTTCCCGGAGCTGATCGCGCACGAGCGCTTCTCGCTGGTCGTCGTGCTGACGACCGAGGAGGAGATCCGGATGCACGAGCCCGGCAAGGCGTGGCGGCGACAGGGCTGGGTGATCCAGGAACGCCGGCTCGTCGAGGTCCGCGACCACGTCGAGCTCAGCACGCTCGAGGCGGTTTCTGCCCTGCTGCCCGTGGACCTGCCCGCGGAGTTCACGACCGCCGACCTCTCGGCCGGCGTCAAGCGTCCGCGCAGGCTCGCGCAGCAGATGGCGTACTGCCTCGTCCGTGCCGGGGCGATCCAGCAGGTCGACAAGGCCGGCAACGCGATCGTCTACGCCCGAGTGTGAGCCTCAGCCGGCGAGGACCGCGGCCAGCTGGTCCAGCGAACGTCGGATGTTCCGGGTCTGGAAGTCGGCGAAGCTCTGGCCGCCGGTCGCCGCGCGGTCGAACGGGCCCGTGAGCAGGTCCGGCCAGCGTCGATCGTCGGTCCACGTCTCGGTGACGACCGTGCCCTCCGGGTGCTCGGTCATCTCGAAGCGCCAGGTCGCGATCGGGACGGGGACGCGGAACCGCGACGTGCCCCAGCCGGTGACCTTGAACGCGAAGCTCCGGCCGGGCTCGCTCTCGGTGACCTCGCACGACGTGCTCCAGGTCATCTTCCCGCGCCGGTTGTGCCCGACGAACCGCTGACCGACGGAGAGCGGCCCGTCGTGGGGTGAGTCTGCGCCGGTGTTCTCGGGGCTGAACGACGCGATGCGCGTCGGGTCGGCGACGAGCTCCCACACATCGACGGGTGTGGCGTCCACCACGACGGAGTCCGTCACGGTCATCGGGCGCTGGATGATGCGGTCAAGGATCATTGTCGAGCACTTCTGGAGGGGGTCGCAGCGAATCAGACGGCCGTCGTGAAGATGGTGTCGCCATCGCCGTCGCAGGGGCTTCGGGATAGTGTGGCCCGTGCCGTCGGCCGGGATGCCGACCGCCCCGCCAGTCCCCTCACACTCCGCGATGCATCAGGAGCACCACGTGCAAGACAGCCCGACCAAGCGCCCCGAGTGGGGCGGCCGTACGTCGTCCGAGGCCCAGGGCAACGCCAACTGGTGGCCCAACCAGCTCAGCCTCAACGTTCTCCACCAGTCGCACCCCGGGACCAACCCGCACGGTGCGGACTTCGACTACTCCGAGGCCTTCGCGACGCTCGACGTCGAGGCGCTGACGGCCGACGTCGACGCCGTCATGACCGACTCGCAGGAGTGGTGGCCGGCCGACTGGGGTCACTACGGCCCGTTCTTCATCCGCATGGCCTGGCACGCAGCCGGCACCTACCGGATCACCGATGGTCGCGGAGGCGGCGGCACCGGAGCCCAGCGCTTCGCCCCGCTCAACTCGTGGCCGGACAACGGCAACCTCGACAAGGCGCGCCGCCTCCTGCTGCCGATCAAGAAGAAGTACGGCAAGGCCATCTCGTGGGCCGACCTGTTCCTCTACACGGGCAACCGTGCCCTCGAGACCATGGGCTTCCGCACGTTCGGCTTCGGCTTTGGTCGCGCGGACATCTGGGCGCCCGAGGACGACATCTACTGGGGCCCGGAGACGACGTGGCTGGGCGACGAGCGCTACTCGGGTGAGCGGGATCTCGCGAACCCGCTCGCCGCGGTCCAGATGGGGCTCATCTACGTCAACCCCGAAGGCCCGAACGGCGTCCCGGATGCGCTGGGCTCGGCGCAGGACATCCGCGAGACCTTCGCGCGCATGGCGATGAACGACGAGGAGACGGTCGCGCTCACCGTCGGCGGTCACACCTTCGGCAAGATGCACGGCAACGGCCCGGCAGATGCAGTCGGCGAGGCACCTGAGGGCGGCCTCATGCACGACCAAGGGCTCGGCTGGCTCAGCAAGCACGAGTCCGGGCTCGGTGAGTTCACCATCACCTCGGGCCTCGAGGGCGCATGGACGCCCACGCCCACGACCTGGGACAACTCCTACCTCGACACCCTGTTCGGTCACCAGTGGGAGCTCGTCAAGAGCCCGGCTGGCGCCAACCAGTGGGAGCCGAAGGAGGTCCGCGAGGGCTTCATGGTCCCCGATGCGCACGTGGACGGGAAGATGAACAAGCCGGTGATGTCCACTGCCGACATCGCCATGATCACCGACCCCGCGTACCTCGAGATCACGACCCGGTTCCAGGCCAACCCGGACCAGCTCGCGGAGGCGTTCTCTCGGGCGTGGTTCAAGCTGACCCACCGCGACATGGGTCCGAAGGACCGCTACCTCGGGCCGATCGTTCCGTCCGAGGATCTGATCTGGCAGGACCCGGTCCCGGCGCACGAGGGTGCGCTCGTCGGCGACGCGGAGATCGCGACGCTCAAGCAGGCGATCGCCGGCTCCGACCTCACGGTCGCGCAGCTGGTCTCGGCCGCGTGGGCGTCTGCATCCACGTTCCGCTCGACGGACTTCAAGGGTGGCGCCAACGGTGCGCGCGTCCGCCTCGAGCCGCAGGCCGGTTGGGACGTCAACGTCCGCTCCGGTGTCGGCCCGGCCGTGGCGAAGCTCGACGAGCTGCGTCAGGCGTCCGGCACGAACATCTCGCTCGCGGACATGATCGTCCTCGGCGGTGTGGTCGGCGTCGAGCAGGGAGCCACGGCTGCCGGTCACGACGTGAGCGTCCCGTTCACCCCGGGTCGCACCGACGCGACGCAGGAACAGACGGACATCGACGCGACCTCGTACCTCGAGCCGCGTGCGGACGGGTTCCGCAACTACCTGCAGAAGGGTGGCGGCGTTCCCTCCGAGCACCTGCTGATCGACAAGGCGTTCCTGCTCGGGCTCACCGCCCCGCAGATGACCGCGCTCGTCGGTGGTCTGCGCGTCCTCGGCGCCAACGCTGGCGACGACAACACCCACGGCGTCTTCACCGACCGTCCGGGTCAGCTCACGCAGGACTTCTTCGTGAACCTGCTCGACATGGGCCAGGTCTGGCAGCCCGTCGGCGAGGGCGAGGACGTCTTCGAGGCTCGTAGCCGCGCGACCGGCGACGTCAGGTGGACGGCGACGCGTGTCGACCTCGTGTTCGGGTCGAACTCGCAGCTCCGCGCGATCGCCGAGGAGTTCGCGGCGGACCCGGCGACCGACGACTTCCTCGCGACGTTCGTCGCCGCGTGGGATCACGTCATGATGAACGACCGCTTCGACGTCCGCTGACGCCGAGCACCCCCGAACGATGGCCCCCTCCATGTGAGGGGGCCATCGTCGTTGCAGGGACCGCTGCCCGGTGCGAGGGGGGACCGGGCCGTCCGGACACCGGCCGCTTCAGGGATCGAGCAGGTGGAGCTCCGAGATCTGGATGCGCCGGCCCTCGTCATCGCGGAAGGTGAAGGTGCCGGTGACCCGAAGCCGTTGGCCGACGAAGTCCTCGACGAGGCTCATCGGCAGCAGCTCGACCCGATGCTGCTGCGGATCTTCGATCCAGAAGTGCCGCGGATCATCGAACGTCTGGACCAGCCCCTCGGCGATCACGTTCTGGCCGTCGTAGACATCCTGCGCATCCGCGAGCTCTTCCAGCGTCACTGCCACCGGCTCCGGCTGACACCCGCCGATGCCCAGCAGCGCGACCGCGGCCAGCGCCGAGATGACCGTCGAGCGCATGGTCGTCATGGGAACTCCGTGCGGAGCCAGTCGGCGAGGAGCATTGCCCGCTGCGGGTGACCGCAGGACATCACGTGGTCGCCGTGGGGCGCCGTGGCAGGACCATCGAGGTCGACGCCATGTGCTCGCCGTAGCCCGGGCGGCGGTCGACGCCGCGCTGGTCGATCATCGGGATGCTCACGAAGCGGAACATCGTCGTGATCGCGATGGGGCCGACGACGGTCCACCACCACGATGGATCGGCGGCGACCCCGGCGAGCCAGAGACCCCACCAGAACGTCATCTCGCCCAGGTAGTTCGGGTGACGGCACCAGGCCCACAGCCCGACCGTGCAGATGTCGCCCGGCTTCTTCGTCGCGTTGAACGCCCGAAGCTGTTCGTCCGCGACGCCCTCCAGCGCCGTGCCGGTCAGCATGACCGCCAGCGCGACGAAGTCCAGCGCGTTGATCGATGCGGTGCCGCTGCGCACGGCGGGCTCGGCCGCGAGCAGACAGAGGAACACGACGACGGTCGGGAACATGTGGAAGCCAGCGAACGACTGGAGCCAGTACGGCGCTGCGGTGCCGCGCTGCTTCGCGTATCGCCAGTCCTCGTGGTCGAGCCCCGACCAGCCACGCGCCCAGTTGTAGGTGAGCCGCACACCCCATGCGGACACCCCGAAGATCACCAGCCCCTGACGCAGGCCCGGGACGCCGGGCACCGACTCCGTCGCGAGCGCGACCACGACGGCGATCGGGATGACGCTCCAGAACGCGTCGTACATCGAGGAGTTGTCCGTCGCCACGCTCGCGGCGAACACCACCAGGGTGGCGACGAGGTCCGCGACGATGACCTCGGTCAGCGGGTGTGCATCCATGATCGTCATGACGATCGGGAACACGGCGAGCGCGACCACGTAGGTGGCCGTCACGATCACGAACGACGCGGCCCGTCCGGGCTGCGTCGCGCTCCGCCGTTGTCCGTTGCTCATGTGGTTCTCCCGTTGGTCGCGGCGACATCTTCCCGGATCGATCGGCGCGCTGCTTGACTCGGGGGAACAGGAGTCATGGATGTCGTCTCGCAAGCGGGTGGTCGTCGCCGGGATGGGCGACACCGGCGTGCTCGTCGCCGGCCTGCTTGCCCGACGGCACGACGTCCTCGCGGTCTCGACGAAGCCCATGTTCGTGAGTGGCCAGGAGCTGGGGGCGCGGCTCGCCCGGACTGCTGACTGGCGTCGCGACTACCTCCACGAGTTCGCCGACCTCCGCCTCCTCGACGGTGTGGACCTCGTCCATGGTGCGCTGAGCGCGGTGGAGGTCGAGGCACGAGGCGTCGTGATCGGGGAGGCCGACGGCATCGTGCGCCGCGAGACCTACGACGCCCTCGTGATCGCCACAGGGACGACGAACGGGTTCTGGCGGACCTGCGAGGTCGCGTCGCGCGAGACCGTGGAAGCGCAGCTGCGTTCGGCAGCCGGGCGGATCGACGGGGAGTCCACGGTCGCGGTCGTCGGGGGAGGGCCGTCCGGGGTCAGCGTCGCCAGCCAGATCGCCGACGCGCATCGCGGTGTCGACGTGACCCTCGTGCACAGCGGTGACCTCCCGCTCCCTGGCTACCACCGGCGCACGCGGCGCCGCGTCGTCGCGCACCTGCACACGCAGGGAGTCCGGCGCCTGCCGCAACGTCGTGCTGTCGTCCCCGAAGGGGCGGGCGCCTCGCTCGGGTCGGGGACGATCACGTTCACGAGCGGGCAGGCGAAGGTCGCAGCCGACGTGATCGTCTGGGCCACTGGAGAGGTCCAGCCGAGCACGTCCTTCCTGCCTCCAACGATGCTCGACCACGCGGGCTTCGTCGAGGTCGAGCCGAGCCTGCGTGTCCGCGGGACCGACGAGGTCTTCGCCATCGGCGACGTCGCCGCCACGGACCCCATGCGCAGCAGCGCCCGCAACTTCGCGCACCGCCTGCTCGCTGCCAACGTCCAGCGGATGCTCGACGGCCGGCCCGAACAGATGCGCGCGTTCCGGCCCCCCCGTCACCGCTGGGGGTCCATCACCGGGCTGCAGTCCGACGGCCTGCGGATCCACACGCCCCGCGGCCGGCAGGTCCGGCTCACCCCGTCGTTCACGCGCAGGGTCCTCTACCCGGTGCTCACGCATCGCCTCATCTACGGCGGCGTTCGGCGCTGAGGCACGGCTACCGTTCCGCGGGAGCAGCCGGGAGCCTGTGCATGGATGCGAAGAGGGTCGGATCGCCGCGTCATGGGACGGTGTCGTCGACGACCGCTGCGGCGTTGGTCGCCGCGTTGCTGACGGCCGTCGGCACGCCGCCTGCCGCGGTCGCCCAGGCGGCTGGCCCGACGCTCGATGACCTGCAGTCGTTCGCCGTCGACATGCACCTGCACACCGATCACTCCAGCGACGCGGGCCTGCCGCATCAGGAGTTCGACACGCCGGAGTCCCACGACACCTTCCTCGACGAGCAGCGTGACCAGGCGATCCGCCTGCAGATGGACGGGGTTGCCTTCACCGACCATCGCACCTTCGACCAGCACTTCGATCCCGACTTCCGCGTCACCGACGACACCGTGTTGATGACCGGCGAGGAGTGGGGGAGCGCACGGCACGGCACGGCGTTCGGTCTGGTCGAGGTGCTCCAGCACGACCCGTCGCTGGAGGAGTGCGGGCTGGCGGCGATGTCGATGGAGGCCGCGGCGCAGGGCGGGCTGCTCGGGGTCGCGCACCCGAAGGACTTCTACGACGGCAGCTGCAGCCTCTCGTTCGAGGGCGGAGCCAACTGGCCCGTGAGCCACGTCGAAGCCGTCCGGGGTGGCGACGGGATCGTCCAGGAAGCCCAGCTCGCGGACTCGAACGGTTCCAACACCGCGTGGTACCTCGCCTCGCTCCAGGCAGGCATGCGGATTCCCGCGGTCAACGGATCCGACAACCACTTCAAGCAGGTGTGGGGCGCGGGTCCGGCAGGTCCGGGAGGATCCTCGACACACGCGCTCGTCACCACCCCGACGGAGGTCGGCTTCATCGACGCGGTCCTCGCAGGCCGCACGTCCGGCGGATGGACGAGCGTCAACGCGCGCCTCACGACGCTGCTCGACGTCGACCTCGACGGATCCTGGGACGCGATCATGGGGGGCTGGGCCGCGCCGACCGGCGACACCGTCCGCGTCGGCGTCCGCGTCACGACCGGATCCGGTACCTGGGTCCAGATCATCGATGACACCGGCACGATCGTGTCGGAGCAGCCGGTCGCAGCACCGGACCAGACGGTGACCGTCGACGTTCCCGCGGCCTCGGACTTCTGGTTCGCGACGGTCACGACGCAGGAGCTCCTGCGTCCTGGTCTGCCGGACCCGCTCGACTACATCGACACCCATCAAGGCGTGGCGACGCCGGTCTGGACGTCAGCTCCGCCCGCGACCACCGCAGCTGACCCCACGTCACCGACCGCTCGCGCGCTGTCACGGCTCTCGGGAACGGACACCTCTTGGTCCGGCTTCCCGGACCTCGCCACCGACGGCGCCGACGTGGTCGCGGTCTGGCAGCAGCGACGCGACAGCATCAACGAGGTCGTCGTCGCGCGCTCCCTTGACACGGGTCGGACGTGGTCCGCGCCGGTGGTGCTGTCGACGTCGGACGACGCGCGCCTCCCGAAGGCGTCGCGTTCGGGCGACCGCGTGACGGTGGTCTGGGAGGACCATGACCCGAGCGGCCTCGGTGGGGCACTCGTCGAGGCGACCTCTGCGGATGGCGGCGTGACGTTCACCGCGCCGGCAGTCCTGGCGGCCGGGCCGACGTGGCGGGCCGAGCTCGCGTCGACCGTGGACGCCGATCACCTCGTCTGGCTCGAAGCCGTCGACGGCGAGGTCTGGTCGGTCCAGCACGCTGTCCGGCGCGACGGCGTGTGGTCGACGCAGGAGCAGCTGTCCACCGCTGAGGCCACCGACGGGCCGAGGACGCAGTACGCGACGCCGCCTCGAACCATCCGCTGGGTTCCCTACGCCGGTCAGCCGGACGTCGCGGTGAACGGCGACACCGTGGTCGTCTCGTGGCAGGACAACCGCGATGACCCGACGCCGGGCCGGTCCGGAACGCCCGACGACGTCGAGGTCTGGGCCGCGGTCTCGACGGACGGCGGGGTCACGTTCTCGGCGGATGCGCGGGTCACCGAGCGGCTGCTCCGCGTGGACAACGGCGAGCCGGAGGGCGTCGAAGGCTTCCCGGCGCGCAACGTGGACACCGCAGTGCTCGGTGATGGCACGATCGCGCTCGCCTACCAGCGTGACAACGCCTCGGTGCACGACGACATCTGGGTCCAGATCTCGCGCGATGCGGGGACCACCTGGTCGAGCGCGACACCCGTCGCTCCACCCGACGCGAGGTTCCGCTATCAGCCGACGATCATCGTCCGCGATGGCCCCGCGTCGTTCGACGTCGTCTGGCAGGACGCCACCGACCCGACGTGGCAGCTGGTCAGCGCGTCCACGATCGACGGCGGAGCAACCTTCACCGCCCCGGTGGAGCTCACGGCAACGACGCGGTACGCCGGCTGGCCGGAAGCGGACGGCGACGTCATCACGTTCGTCGGCGAGACGGCGGAAGGCTTCCACGCTCACGTGCTCTCCGGGAACAGCGGTCCCACCGCCCGGTTCTCGTTCACGCCGACGGCACCCCGGCCGGGGCAGGTTGTCACGTTCGACGCAAGCGCATCGTTCGACGACGCGCCGGGACTCACCTCCGCGTGGGACCTCGACGACGACGGGGCGTTCGACGACGAGACCGCTCTGACCTTCACCCGCACCTTCGACGCGGACGGCACCTTCCCGATCGCGCTCCGCGTCACCGATGCGGACACGCTGATCTCGGAGGTCACGCGCGACGTCGTGGTGAGCAGCGTGAACACCGCGCCGATCGCGCGCATCGTCGGACCGGTGACCTCGGGGCAGTACGACGCCGTGACGTTCGACGGGACGACGTCGACCGATCCCGAGGGCGACGCGCTGACCCACGTCTGGGACTTCGGCGACGGCAGCGGCACCTCCACCGAGGCGTCTCCTTCACACGACTACGATATCGCTGGCATCTTCGTCGTGTCCCTCACCGTCGATGACGGCAACGGCGGGACGGACGAGACGACCCGCATCGTGGACGTCGCCCCGAACCTCGCGCCGGTCGTGGACGCGGGCGATGACCGGACCGTGGACGTCGACACGGCCGTCAGCCTGACCGCTGAGGTCGCGGACCGGGAGGGCGACGTGGTGAGCGTCGTCTGGGACTTCGGTGACGACTCGGAGAGCGCGACCGGGACGAGCGCGGTGCACACCTGGTCGGAGGTCGGCGACTTCACGGTCACCGTGATCGCGACCGACGAGCACGGGGCGTCGGCGACGGACACGTTCGTCGTGTCAGTCGAGGATCAGCCAGCTGACGTCGAGTCGATCCGCCGCGTCGCCGGTGAGGACCGCATCGCCACGGCCATCGCGCTGTCGCAGGACGCCTTCACCACCGCGACGACGGCGTTGATCGCGCGGCACGACCTCTTCCCCGACGCGCTCGCCGGCAACACGCTGGCGGTCGAGGCGGGCGGCCCGATCCTGCTCAGCCGACCGAGCGCGCTGCCCGACGATGTCCGGGCGGAGCTCGACCGGCTCGGCGTCACGAAGGTCTACCTGCTCGGGGGCGAGGCAGCGCTGAGCCCCGCGGTCGCCACGTCGCTCGCAGACCTCGACGTCGTGAGGCTCGCCGGTGCCACACGGTTCGAGACCGCTGCGGCGATCGCGGACGAGATCGTCGAGCTCGGCGGCACGGTTGCGCGCGTCGTCGTCGCGCTCGGTGCCCACGCGCCCCGCGACGCGTGGCCTGACGCGCTGTCGGCCGCGACGTTCGGGGCACG
>RCMY010000697.1_pt1 | contig 31947 bp, 24 predicted proteins | sample 2041341 | NCBI WGS metagenome assembly RCMY01 (sample SAMN09708234, study PRJNA481090) | Marine sediment metagenome, whole genome shotgun sequencing project. | reverse complement strand
GGGGTATTTAATACCGTCAACGGTACCTTAAGTTTAAGCGGCACGGCAACGGTAGCGGATTACCAAACGGCCATCCGCAGTATTACCTACACCAATGGCAGTGAAAATCCTTCAACAAAAACGCGCACGGTGCGCATCACTGTAAACGATGGTGACGTCGATTCAAATTCACAACAACGCCAGATCGTAATAACAGCGATCAACGATGCCGCAATTCTAGACCTTGATGCTAATAATTCAACAGCAGGTGGTAACGACTACGCTACGGCATGGACTCACGGTGGTGGCAGTATTCTCATCACCGATACAGATGTTGTGTTGTCAGATCTTGATGGCACCGACCTAACATCCTTAATCGTATCTATCACCAATCATTGGGATGGTGCGAATGAACTGCTAAGTGCCGATACCACAGGAACTGATATTACCGCCAATTACGATAATGCTACTGGCGTACTAACCCTTTCTGGCTCGGCTTCACTTGCCCACTATCAGCAAGTGTTACAATCGATTCGATATGATAACACCCACGTAACTCCTGCTGGTCAAGACCGCACCATTGAATTTGTTGCAAACGATGGCACTAATAATAGTGTGACGGCAACCACTACCTTTACCATGACGACAGACGTTGCCGTGTTGGTGGTCACCAATACATTGGACTCCATAGGTGGTGATACCAGTTCAATTGAAGCGTTATTCGCCAATGATGGTGGTGATGGTATTTCACTACGCGAAGCAATTCTTGCAGGAAATAACAGCGCTAATGGTGACAAGGCCTACGTGATTCGTTTTGATGTAGCAGGAGAAGGCCCTCATATCATTACACTAACTCAAACCCTTCCCGTGATTAACGAAAGAATAATTATTGATGGCAGCAGTGAGCCGAATTTTGCAGGCACACCAATGATCATTCTAGAGGGTGATGGGTTTACCGGTCCTGCGCTAACACTCGGCTCTGGAGCATCTGGTTCGACCATTCACGGCTTGATTATTCGTGATGTAGATTCTGGCATCTGGATCCAAAATGGGTCTAATAATAACACTATTACAGGCAACTGGATTGGACAATTCAACGCCGATGGTAGTGATGCCGGCATCGGCAAAATGATTGCTCAAAACGCCATTTTTGTTGAAGGAAGCAACAATTTAATTGGTGGTACAAGCGCTGAAGACCGCAATGTGATTATAGGCGGCGTTTATTTTTATGAGAGCAGTGCGACCAATAATACGGTATCGGGTAACTATTTTGGTACCGATACCACCGGTAATGCTCTATTGGCGAGTGGCAGCGGAACTTGGGGTATTACTGCAACAAATGGCGCAAACAATTCAACCATTGGCGGTTTAACCAGTGCTCATAAAAATATATTTGGTGGTCTGGATGATGCTATACATTTAGGCGATTCAGGTACCGATGCATTTTTGATTCAGAATAACTGGATTGGACTTGGTGCAGATGGCGTAACTGTGCTAGCAAACGACGTCGGTATTCATTCGTATTCAGGTAATGCGCATACCATCGGTGGCGTTGGAACAAGCAACATTATTCTTGGTAGTGCTAGAACTGGAATCTGGTTATCGCAAGGGAATGAGAATCTTGTCATACAGGGAAATTATATTGGCACCAATAAATCAGCGTCAGTGATTGCCGGGAACAATATTGGCATTAGAATTGAAAACAACTCAACTAATAATTTAATCGGCGGCATAAATGCCGGCGAAGGTAATGTAATTACAGATAGCACAAACGCTGGAATTTTGACCGACTCAGAGCTTGATACTATTGGCAATTCGTTTATTGGTAACGCGCTTTTCGGCAACGGCGGTCTGGGCATAGATTTAAACAACGATGGTATTACCGCCAATGACGACGGCGATGTCGACATGGGCTCAAATAATCTACAAAACTATCCATTACTCACATCCGCCATCAGTAATGGCGTAGATAGTATTACTCTTAATGGTTCAATCAATACAAATGCTAATGCTACTTATCGTATTGAATTTTTCGCTAGCGCAACAGCAGACGTAGATGGCAGTCCAAACGCAGAACGTTTCCTAGGATTTACGACAGTTACAAGCAACGAAAAGGGTGACGCAATCTTTAGTGAGACATTTACTGTGCTGGTTGCTGAAGGTGAAATGATTACTGCAACAGCGACCCTTGATTACAGCGGTGGTAACTATGGAGACACTTCAGAGTTCGCTGCAAATATAATCGCCGAAGTCAATCAAACTCCAGTCATCACAGTACCGAGTGCGCAAACGGTAGATGAAGATATGGTGCTGAATATTTCGGGTATTCGTGTGCATGATGTGGATGGTAATTTAGCCTATACGCAGATAAGTGTAAGCAATGGCGTCTTGAATGTAAGTCTGGTTGGTGGCGCCACAATAGGAAGCGGCAGCAACGGTAGCAATGCATTGACCTTAGGCGGTTCACAAGCGCAAATTAATGCCGCTTTGGCAACACTTTCCTATCAGAGTAATCTAAATTTTAACGGCAACGATAGCTTATCGGTTTTAACAACAGACAGTGGCCGAACGCCACTTAGTGATTTCAATACTGTGGATATCACGGTGGCAAAAATCAACGATGCGGCCTTGATTTCGGGCGTCTACAGCGCAGCGGTAACTGAAGACGTAGAACTAAGCGGTAACAATATCAGTAGTAACGGAGTGCTCACAATCACCGATGTGGATGACGGTGAGTCAGCTTTTCAAGCTGAAACAGTGGAAGGTACCTATGGAGATTTAAGTATTGATGCAGAAGGTAATTGGCATTATATCGCCGATAATACTCAGGCTGCGATCCAGAAAATTGGTGCTGATGAGAGTCTAATCGATACCCTCACAGTTACCACCCTCGATGGAACCACGCACAATGTCGTCATCACAATCTATGGCAGCGATGATGAAGCAATAATTGGCGGTACTACCACCGGTAGCGTAACAGAGGACCGCACGCTCACTAGTAGTGGCGTTTTAACTATAACCGATACCGATACCTCGGACAATCCAGTAAAGTTTGATGATATCACTGCGACACTGGGTGCCAAGGGTTATGGCTGGTTTGAGTTAATCAACAACACGTGGGTATACACACTTGACGACAATAATTTAGCTGTATCATCTTTGTTTTCAGGCCAATTTTTAAATGATTCCATAATATTTATAGCAAATGACGGCTCTACTCAATTAGTCAACGTCACTATATACGGTAGCGCTATCGCGCCTGTCGCGTTACCAGAAGTATCAACTATTCCACCTGAACCTATTAAAGTCGAATCTGATGAAGATGAAACGGATATAGACAACAGTACAGATTTAGATGAGTTGTTATTAAGTAACGAAGAGGTAACTTTCCAAACTAAAACGACTACTTCGCTTTTGAGTATATCGCAAGTCGAGCTTATCACGAGTCCGGCAGACAATATGTCTGAGCAAGTTATCTCAAATACTACCCACTCCAATATTAAGGGCTCAAAAGACACTGAATCGAAGATGAAAGATGTGCAGATAACTGATGACATTGCATTAAGTCAGAACGAGTTGGAATTATGGATTAACACAGAAATAGAAGTTGATGACGAAGGTAAAAGAGCGCTATGGGAACAGTTTGATAAAACCCTTCAAAAAATGAATGAAGAGGTAATACAAAGTACTCCAACAGACATTGAAGTGAATATAGTGCTTGGCTCAGCAGCAACCTTCAGCGTCGGTTTTTTTGCTTGGGTTTTGCGCGGTGGGTCAGTGCTAGCCAGTTTGATGTCAGCTGCTCCAATATTAGGCAGATTTGATCCCATACCCATACTGCAATCGAAAAATATGGCGAAGCGCAAACTAGGCGATATTGACATAGCAAAAGAGGATCAAGTATCCCAAGTAGTTAATAATTTATTTTCGCGAGGTAAATCGAAAAATGAATGATGATACTGACTATGGATAAGGCTTGTTAAATGCGAGTTATAAAAAAATCACTAGCGTCATTAATTCCAGCAATACGAATCAGTATCGCGCTAGCCTTGTTGTCGACAAGCATTTTATTTAGTGCGGAGATGTTAGGTTTTACACCTAACCAAAATCAGTACTTACTTGATGTCCGTACCAAAACAAGTGAATCACTTGCGCTGCAGTTTTCGGTATTTGATTCGGTTAAAGACATCAATAAAATACAAACGTTAATTCGTTATATTGTTAAACGTAATCCAGATATTCTTTCATGTGGTATTCGTTTAAAGTCTGGAGCGTTAATTTTCAAGTCCAACAATCATGAACAACTCTGGCAGGGATATAATAAGGATTATTCTAACTCTTCACATGTGATAGTCCCTATTTCAATTAGTAGTACGCAGCGTGCTAATGTGGAAATCAGATTCAAAGAACTGGAAAGCTTAACCTTAGAAGGATTTTTTAATAAACCTATTTTTACCACAAGCATTTATATCCTACTGGTCAGTTTTGTTGCTTACCTCGTTTTTATGCTTCGACTTCTTCAACAACTAGACCCATCTGCAGTAATACCCGAACGAGTTAATGCCGCATTTGACACCATGTCAGAAGGTGTTTTTATTGTTGATGAGGATGAACATATTCTGTTAACCAATCAGGCCTTGAGCAATAAAATCGGGATTTCAATTGAATCTTTAGTGGGTAAAAAAGCATCTACTTTAGGGTGGGAGTGGCTATCTGTACAGGAGTCGAGCACACAATATCCTTGGATTGACGTGCTAAAAACAGGTAAGAGTTCAGTTGGTTCGCAACTGACATTACGATCGATTAGTAACGAAGTTTTTAAATTCGTTTTAAATGCTTCTCCCATAACCGGTGACGATGATAGCGCTAAAGGTGTACTCGTTACGCTTGATGATATTACTGAATTGGAACAACAAAATATTGACCTCGAGAACACAATAGTCCAACTAAAAGAGACTAAGCTTAAAGTACAGGAGCAGAATAAAGAGTTACACTATCTGGCGACGCGAGACTCATTAACAGGCTGTTTGAACCGGCGTTCTTATGGTGAACAGTTTCAAGCCGCGTTTGATTTGGCGCAAAAAAATGGCACTGATTTGTGTTGTATTATGGTTGATCTTGACCACTTTAAACGGGTAAATGATAACTACGGCCATGCCGTGGGAGATGAGGTGATTAAGCTACTGGCTACTGTATTACAGTCTAGTTGCCGTCAGGATGATTTGATTGGACGATATGGTGGAGAAGAATTTTGTGTTGTCCTACCTAATCAAAATATAGATTCAGCGTTCAAGGTCGCGCAGCGCATCAGGGTAAGCATGAACGACGAGTCGATCAAACGATTCGCAGGCGGACCGCATGTGACGGCCAGTCTTGGTGTAGCCAGTATTTTTGATAATCCTGAGAATCCCGACCAGTTAAACAACATGGCTGATGAAGCGCTTTATATAGCCAAGTCAACGGGACGAAATCGGGTTGTAATCTGGAGCTCAAAATCTAGTGTTGATAAAACTAAGTAGAGTGCATTTCGCTAGGGTTTACATAGACTGAAACGCTGTATGCAAGCATGCGCATCTAGTAAAGACGATATTTTAAAACATCACATTAATCTTTGTTTTACAAAAAAAACGATACTTTAATTTGATTAGCGTCAAAGTTATCCTGTATTCGTTTGATATAATTACTTTTTCGAGGATCGTATAAGCAATCATATTTTCAGCCAGTTGTATGGGATGGTCCAAGGCTGCTCTTTAATACTCACGAAGTTGGAGCACAATAATGAAGCGACAAAATTCTAAACAACAAACCGGTAAAAAGTCACAACCTACAAACAGTCCAGTGTTTACGACCGGTTATTCTCCTAATGCGCTTGCAGCAGCCTATTCACAGTGGATGGCACATTTTTACAGCGTACCAACAAAGCAAGCTCAGCTAATACAAGAGTCGATAAAGAGTGTCATGCTGTTGTCTAGTAGCGCAGATAAAGGTACGACTGAGCAAGATGCGATAACGCCCATTCAAAAACCCCTTTTTCAAAACAAACGTTCTAATGATGTAGCGCGGGAAAAAACACCTTATGAATTGATGTATCAAGCGTTTTTAACCAATCAGAATTGGTGGAATAATACCGCTGGTAGCATGCTAGGTACGGCTCCTCAAGACAAAAATCTAGTAGAACTTGCGACTATAAAAATGTTGGATCTTTTTTCATCTCCAAATTACGCAAAGATTAATTCACAGGAGTCTACGCAAAGCCAAGAATACGGCAATCTCAATGCTAAAAGTAGACAGAAAAATGTTACCCCCGACCGGCGAAAAAACGGCAGCGATAAAAAGCAAGACGGGAAAGCGATCTTTGCTGAGGGTGAAGTTATTTATAGCAACCGCCTAATTGACTTGATCCAGTATCAAGCGGTAACCAGAAATGTACACCCCGAGCCTATTTTTATCGTTCCCGCTTGGATTATGAAATATTACGTTATTGATTTATCAGCACAAAATGCTTTGGTGGAATATCTTACTGAGCAAGGTTTTACGGTGTTTATGGTGTTGTGGAAAAGTCCTGACATTAATGAGTTTGACGTAAACATGAAAGACTATCGTCAGTTAGGTGTGATGAGCGCTATCGATGCCATTACAGATATCACGGGTAAAGCAAAAATTCATGGCGTGGGTTACTGTTTAGGAGGCACTTTACTATCAATAGCTGCTGCTACTATGGCGAGAAACCATGACGAACGTTTTAAAACCCTGTCCCTTTTTGTTGCGCAGGTTGATTTTACTGAGGCCGGACCCCTACAACTGCGCCGTGCTGATGATCTGGATCTATCCTTTGCTGCAAATGATAATTTAGTAGGTAAGCGAAACTTTGCCAATGATTTAATGGGATGGGATTACGACGCGAATCTTATGCCTTATAAATTACATAATAAATATCTGCATCAGCTGTTTTTAAATAACGACCTTGCTGAAGGTCGCTACCTAGTTGACGAACTTCCTATTAGTATTGCTGACATTCAAGCTCCAGTGTTTGTGGTGGGTACAGAGAATGATCTTGTGGCACCATGGCGTTCTGTTTATAAAATTAACGCTTTGAGCGACACCGACATGACCTTTTTGCTTATAGGAGGTGGGCATAACGCAAATTTAGTTCATGAAAATGGCAATTCGTACAGAAGTTATCGAATGGCTACTTCTGAAAAAGGCGCAAAGGATTTGAATCCTGAAAGTTGGATCGAGACGCATAAAAGTAGGCAAGGATCTTGGTGGCCTGAGTTATCAAAATGGCTGAAAATTCATTCAGGTAATTTGATTTCTGCGCCACAGATAAGGTCGCCTCAAAAGCGCCGTAAAACGATTGACAACAGTATGATAGGTTAATTCACATATAATACTCAAGGTAGCTGAAGTAGCCTAGCGCTTCATCTAACAACTGTTCGTTGTAAGTTGTATTGGTAGAATGTGTCGATGCCAATATAAATATATACAACCCACAATCTCGCGTTTATTTTACCATTGTTCTACAGTTAGATAGCCCGCTTACAACGGGCATTTTTGGTAAAATCAACAAAACAATTTTAAACAAAACTTACTTAAAACGGCATCAAATAACGTTGCAACACAGCACTAACGTCGTGTAAGCATTCTTCACTAAGCGTAATATCAAAGGCGGCAATATTTTCATGTAATTGTGACATGTTAGTGGCGCCCAAAATAGTTGAAGTTACACCATCAACTTGGTCGCACCAAGCAAGTGCAAGTTGACTAGGCGTTATATTGTATTTGCTAGCAAGATCAACATAGGCGCGAATGGCTTCATCTGAAATTGCATTATTTCTAAATAAACCATTGCGCTGTTCATAGGTTTGACGACTGCCTTTAGGCATTGCATTATTAAGATACTTACCTGACAACATGCCCCCAGCTATTGGCGACCAAGGTAAATATGCAACGTTTTCAAGTACACAAGACTCTATTAAATAGGGCCAGTCTTTTGTGTGTAGTAAGCTAAATTCATTTTGTATAGACACAGGTTGTGGAATGCCCATTTCTTTTGCCAAATTTATAAACGTGTGGATGCCCCAAGTTGTATCATCTGAGAGTCCCCAGTGTCTTATCTTACCGGCTTTAATAGCTTTATCGATACCACTTAAAATATCACGCATATTGTCACGTTCATGTTCTACATTTAGTAAACTAGGGCGACAAGCATTAAGTGCATGTTTGCCAAAGTGAGGTGTAGTTCTATTTGGCCAATGCAGTTGATATATATCAACGTAATCAGTATGTAAGCGTTTAAGTGAGCCGTTTAATGCGATTTCAATCGTTTGACCAGAAATAGGGCTACTATTGCGAATATATTGAAAAGCAGGTCCCGTTATCTTCGTTGCTAAAATAAAGCTATCACGTTTATTGGCGTTGCCCGCTAACCATCTCCCAATAAAGCGTTCGGTGTCAGAGCATGTTTCTTTATTGGGGGGAACAGGATACATTTCTGCGGTATCCATAAAATTAATACCTGCATCTAGTGCACATGCGATTTGTTCGTTTGCATCGGCTTGTGTATTTTGAATACCCCAAGTCATGGTTCCTAAACAGATTCTTGAAACCGATAAATCAGAATTTCCTAAAGGTGAATAACGCATTTGAGTCCTTTATTCGTTTTTATAATGTGGAAGTTGGCGTATCGTACAATCTTGTGTACAAAGAATACAGATTTTGGAGATTAAAGTTTTATATATTGGCAAAGAAAATCGCGTTGAAGGACACTCCGTTTTAGTCATTCACGACTGATCTTGAGCGATATATAATTGTGTAAAAATTGCAATAACTAGAGTACTTTACTCACTTTTTACGCTAAAACCTCCTGTAATCAAATGTTTAATGTTATAAAATACTGATAAATAAAAGAAATGTAAGTTGGCGAACAGGTACGCAACTTGCAAAGTCACTTACACGTGTTAGCGTGACAATTTTATCTTAACCAAGGAACATACATGTTTATAACCAAATACTATATTGCGGGTGCATTAGCAGCTTTCGTTGCCGCTTTTTTTATCCCATATTGGTACTTTACAGTGATATTTATTTGGATTGGTTTGTCTTTATCTGCAGTGTCAATTGCCTACCTGACCGATAACCCAAAAATATTCAGAAAAAAGGAGAATGGGGCAATACCTTTTTACGTGCAGTGGTTATTCATACCATTTCTTATGGGCGCCCAGTTCTACAACTCTTGGGCTCGCAAAAATGATAGCGTGCCCGCTATTCAAGAAATAGCCCCTGATCTTTATTTAGCGTGTCGACTTTTCCCGTCTGATATTGTTACGTTAAAAGAATTCAACGTATCTGCAATCCTAGATGCTACCGCTGAATTCAGTGGTTTGAATTGGAGCGCTGAAGATAGTGAACTTTCCTATTTGAATGTGCCGATACTTGACCATCAATCGCCACATCAAAGTGACTTAGTAGCGGCTGTCAATTGGATAGATAATCACGTAGCGAATGGTCGCGGCGTAGTTGTGCATTGTGCATTAGGCAGGGGTCGCTCGGTACTGATCATGGCAGCGTATTTACTCGCAAGTGATCGAGCTAGTAATGTTGATGAAGCTTTGAAAATAATTAATCAAGTCAGAGGAACGGCAAGGTTAAATAGTTCGCAATATAATGCACTAAAGCGAATACACGACAGTGGCGTTTTGCGCAACAAAAAACGCTTGCTTGTGGTTGCTAATCCTGTTTCTGGGGGCGGCACGTGGGACAATATAAAGCTTGAAATAGAACAGCGTTTATCGGTTAAGTTTCAACTAGATATTCATTTAACATCAGAACAACTAAGCGCGACCGAGATTGCTAACCGATATAAAAGTAAGCGCTATGAATACGTTGTTGCATGCGGTGGTGATGGCACGGTCAATGCGGTTGCTAAAGCTTTAATTGGCACTTCTTTACCTTTAGCTATCATTCCAGCAGGAACAACCAACGCACTTGGCCATGTGCTGTACGGAAGCGCTGCTAAGTTAAGACCAATTGAAATAGCATGTGATTTAATACTCGAAGGGGGCGTGTGTCGAATGGATACCGCAGTTTGTAATGACGACGTTATGTTATTAGTTGCAGGTTTGGGCTTTGAGCAAAGAATGATCACCCATGCAAGTCGCGCTAAAAAGGATGAAAAAGGCGAATTGGCGTATGTGCAGGCGCTTGCTTCCGCTATGAAAGAAAACGAGTCTAAGCAATATTCCATTAAAGTAGATGACCAACCGTCTGTTATCATTCAAGCAAGCAGTTTAGTGGTGGCAAATTCATCGCCATTCACGACAATACTTGCACAAGGAAAAGGCGAACCCGATCCTTTTGATGGTAAACTGGATATGACCATTGTTAACACCGACGACTCAATCGTTATTCCTATAGCGTCGTTAGGGCTTAAAGCCATAACGCCCGATTGGATGCACGATACTGAAGTGCAAGGGGTAAAGCATCAGCGTATTTGTAGTGTAATCATTGAATCAGACGATGACTTAGACTATGTGGTTGATGGTGAGGTAAGAAAAAGTAAAATAATTACAATAAAAATAGAACCTGAATCGCTCAGTGTAGTTTGTGCTAAGGGCCTGTAAGCCAATTCGACGAGAACAATTAATCAATTTTTGCAAATATATGTCGATACCAGAACACAAGAACAATGAAATTATAGATATCCTATTTAATAATAACCAAGAGTACTGTATAACCGCGCTATGAAAATACCAAAACGTTTATTACCACTTGTTGAAGATGGACTTGTCGACGAGGTACTTTACCAGCTAATGAGTGGTAAAGAAGCCACTGTTTACGCAGTAAAAAGCCAAGGTGAAATTCGCTGCGCGAAGGTTTATAAAGAAGCGATGAAACGCAGCTTTAAAAAAGCGGCTCAATATCAAGAAGGTAGAAAAGTCAAAAATAGTCGGCGTGCCAGAGCGATGGAAAAGGGTTCAAGTTTTGGTCGCAAACAGCAAGAAGATGCATGGCAAAATGCTGAAGTAGATGCTCTGTTTACGCTCTCTAAAGCAGGCGTTAGAGTACCACAACCCTTTGGTTGCTATGATGGTGTGTTATTAATGGAGCTGGTAACTGACGATGAAGGTAACGTTGCGCCGCGCTTAAATGATGTGTCTATGTCGGCAGAACAAGCGCTTGAAGACCATGCTCAGGTAATGCACTACGTGATGCTAATGTTGTGCGCAGGCGTCGTTCATGGTGACTTATCAGAATTTAATGTGTTAGTTGACGACTATGGACCGGTTATTATTGATTTACCACAGGCGGTAAATGCGGCGGCAAACAACAACGCTTTTAGTATGTTACAACGCGACGTACGCAACATGACCGACTACTACGCTGAATTTGCACCCGAACTTAAGCACACGCATTACGCGCATGAGATGTGGGCGCTATTTGAAGTTGGTGAATTGACACCCGATACAGAGTTAACCGGCTATTTTGAATTTGATGATAGCGAAGCCGATGTTGATACCGTATTAGAAGAAATAAAAGCAGCGTTTGCAGAAGAGCAAGAACGTCTAGAGCGAATTAGAGACGCCAATAGTGACGAATAAGTGCGTGCGTGAAAAGTACGCTCTTAATGGTGGTATGTGACTTTTACGCATCAGCTTTATTTAAATCCAAGAGCATAAGTTCTATGCCTGAACTCCATTAAAAATGGGGGGATTACCGAGGTATCTACTATATGCAAAGTACTTGGACTTTTATCCGTTGCCGTTGACACTGATGTGGCACAACCACCAATAAGCGGGATGGTCATAGCAATGATTATTGCTCGGGATAATATTTGTATCTTGACTGTTTTCCTCTACAAAAAATGAAATCAGCATGCTGCTAACTCTGTAAAGCTTACATGCAATCGCGCAAGTTTTGGATTAATTTCTTAATGAGAATATTATCAATTTTACTGCCACCGCTTGGTGTATTTTTACAAGTTGGCCTAAGCGGTCAGTTTTTCTTAAATATTTTATTAACGCTGCTGGGCTATATCCCAGGCATTATCCACGCGATATGGATTATCGCAAGACGTCAAAATAAAGATAGAATACAAAAAAACCGCAACAGAGGCTTTTTTAGTGTGTGGGCATAATACACACTTCTTGTATTGTACAGCGTGGGTTGGCTGATATAGCGTACAACACGGCATCAGCTACATCACTAGGCTGCAGTTTATCGGGCTTTGCTTCATCAAAAAATGGTGTATTTACCATGCCCGGACAAATTGTCGTGCAGCGACCATTCCACTGCGCCATTTCTGCTGCAAGATTTTGTCCAAAACCATATGCAAACCATTTTGTCGCGCCGTATACTGAGCCTTTAAGCGTAATTTTACCAGCAATAGAACTTGTGAGTATAAAATGTCCTTGTGTTTCTTTTAGTGCCTTTAAACTGGCTTTTGCGGTATACAGCAGCGCATTAACGTTAACATCTATCATGGTTTTCCATTCTTTTGGATCACCCTGTTCAATTCCGGGTTGATTTACGCCCGTACCCGCATTCGCAAAAACGACATCAATTCGTCCAAATTTTTGCTTGCCTTTAGCAACCACTTTCTCTAATTCGGCCAAATTTGTGGCATCTGCGGCAACAGGGAGTACCTTGTCTTCACCTAACTGCTGCGCAATTTTTTCCAATTTATCAAAGCGGCGAGCCGTGATTATTACTCTATGACCAGCTTCCACTAGTTTATAAACAGTCGCTTCTCCAATACCACTAGAGGCACCTGTAATAAGGATAACTTTATATTGATCCATCGTTTTATTTTCCTTTCGATTCATTGGGTTTGGTAGTTTCACAATTTGTAAGCAAAAAAAATGCAGCGAAACCGCTACATTTTAAATTTAGGACGCGTGACATAATACTAAGAAGTGGCTTTTTGTAATGCCTTCATCTCATCATGCATCTGCTGAGCGTTGGCTCGAACTGTTCGCAATGTAATCATTGCGTGCGGCGGCTGCTCTTGTTTTAAAGCGTCATCAAAGGCTTCTAAAATGTGGTCTTCAACTTCTTCTAGTTGTTTTACATAGGTATGATCTAGGTCGCTGGCAAACATGCTCGCGAATTTTGCGTACATTCTTCTTGCATCTACCACCACAGAGCCACCTTCTTCTCTTTCGCCTTGCTCAGCAATAGCCAATGGCTGTAATGACTGTAACGCCGCCTCTTTATACGTAATCATCTTGCGAAACGTATTTTTAATACTCTCGTTATCGATTGCTAGTATAGCGTCTTTATAAAAATCGATGCCTGCTTGTATCACTTGAATAATATCACTGACTTTATCTACTTTACTGTTTTTATCCGACATAAGTAAACTCTCCTTTGTCGTAACACTAGCTTTAATTGGCAATCAATTTACGGGATCATCACTAGACAACCACGTAGTTAAAAACAGTTTAGAAACCAGCATCACCAACCCAGAAGATGAACCTGATGAATTTTTATCACTAGATCCGCCCTTTATCAACCCAGCACCAAAAGCGACAGAAATGCCTTTAGCAGAACTTAACAAACGATTCGCCCTTGCTTTGCATTGTAAACGCCGATGTTTACTCATTGCTTGGGCTGCTTTTACATCTAGCTTTGCTAATTCTACGTTTTTTGTTTGATTGTCTAGCCACATATTAGTGTCCTTGTTGTATCGCGTCGATTGTATTTTTCAATCCAACCTTGCACCAAGTGCGTTTAATATAATTAATCAGCGCCCAAGTAACAAACACGTTAATAACTAATGGAATTGATATAGCGATGAAGTAATTGGGCAATAAAGCGTAAACCAAAAAAGCTATCGCTACATTTACAGTTGCCCATAATACAGTTGACACCGCCACTACGGCCAATGCCATACCAACGCAAACTAAGATGGCGCTGAAACTCAATTTGGTCTCAGCGACAACAAGATCTTTGACCGCTACCGCTTTTGTCTTTTCTGCACTTAAAAGTGCCTGAATGCTTGCAAACGTTTGACGAAATGAAGCGTCAACGCTATTTACTTCATTCAACGAAGGGTTGGACTGAGCATCAGTGGTAGCCTTTATGCTGTCTCTTGTTGTATCCATTTTAGCTCCCTATATTGGCTTAATTTCTTCTTAGAATTGAGCTAAGTAACATGCCTGCAGCAAAAGCAATACCGGCAGTCGCTACTGGATTTTCAGTCGCGTATTTTTTAATACCTGAATGTTCCCACTTAGCTTCTAGTTCTTTTTGTTTTGCGTTAAAGTTCTCTGACCCTTTAGTGGCGCTTTCACGCAGACTTGCTTCAGTTGCCGCTGCTTTTTCGGCTAAAGTATCAACTGATCCGTGTAAAGTATCTTTTAACTTATCGGCTACCGGATGAGTAGATTCAGCAGCTGTTTTAAGATTGTTATTTGTGCCTTGATTTGATTGTGACATAGTAATTTCCTTCCAATGGTTATTTTAAGGTTGGCAAGTAATATTGCCATTCACTATAAGGGTTGCAAAAAGTAAACCACTAATTAATTTATAAAAAACCCTTTAAAAACAATATTTTATTTTAAACTTGTTGTTATTGGAAATGTGAACAGTGAAAATTTCACCTACTGCTATGAAAAATTTTCTCATTGGGTTTATTGAAATTAAGAAATTCTTTGATATGGGACTTTAGTGTAAGGAACGCTTGCACATGTAAACCAATAATCATTAAAAATTTTTATCATATTTACCATGCTGGTAAAATTGTTGGGCTTCACTAAATAGGAGGATGCGCCTAGTGCATAACCTTCAGCTATGTCTTCTTCACGCGAGCTAGTAGATAGTATTACCACCGGAATTTTTGCTAAACGGGTATCAAGTTTAAGTGCTCTAAGGGTTTCTCGACCGTCTAAAATCGGCATGTTTAAATCAAGCAAAATCACGCTTGGCAAAGCCGTCGTTACGCTCTTAGAATATTTGCCTTCACCCTTTAAATAATCAAGTAATTCTTGACCATTGTGAACAGTATGCACATGATAATTTGAGCCTGCTTCTTGTATAGCGTCATGGGTAAGAAGTCTATCATCTTCGTCGTCTTCTGCCATTACGATAGTGAATGCTGTATTAGAACCCATGTTCATGTAGTTTTGTCCTTTGTTAAGCTATCGCTTAATACTGATTAAACGATTATTTGCAGCCAATGTCACGGTGAACGTAGCACCTCTAGGGTTCTCACTTTTACTACCAGCGCTGTGAGCTTCTATTAACCCATTATGTCTTTCAACAATTCGTCTACAAATCGCGAGGCCAATTCCTGTGCCTTTATAGCTCTCTCTGCTATGAAGTCGTTGAAAAGGTGCAAAGATTTTTTCCGCGTATTCTGGTTCAAATCCTATGCCATTGTCTACCACACTTATTGCATACCAATTTGAAAGATTTTCTATTTCTATATTAGTAGGCTGGGCAACCGGTAAAACGGTTAGCTTAACCTGAGAGTCATCCTTTTTCTGTGAAAACTTAATGGCATTTGCAAGTAAATTAAAAAATAATTGATGCATTTGAGTGGGGTCGGCAACAATATCTGGTAAGTTTTCAACGTGTATCTCTACCTGCGTTTCTTCAATCAATACATTTAAGTCGTCAATACAATTTTTTACAATTTGATTCAGGCTAATTTTAACAAATGCTTTACCGCGTGTATTAATGCGCGAGAACTCAAGTAAATCACTTATCAAAGTGCTCATTCTGTCAGCCGCACCGCGCATGCGTTTTAAATAATCGCGCTGTTTGCTTGATAAGTTGTCTGATTGGCTGTCTATACGATCGCCAAATGCCATTATCTTACGCAGAGGTTCTTGAAGGTCGTGCGATGCCACAAATGCGAAGTCTTCAAGCTCGCGATTGCTACGAGCTAATTCGTCAGAAAATAACGAAATGTCACGGGTTCTCTCTTGCACCGCGCGCTGAAGGTTTTCATTTTGCGCTTCCATTTCTAATTGTCGTTGCTGTTGATTACGGATGTTAAGTTTGGCTAGTAAAAAAACGCCTATAACCAGTATCAAACTTGTGACGAATGAAATTAGCAAATTTCGCTGCGACTTATAGGTCACGTCTTGTAGTTGAATAATTTGCCTGTCTCGGATATTACTTTCGTTTTGTTTAAGTAGGGCAAACAGTCTATGAATTTCGTCATATAAAATTCTGCCCTGATCTGATTTTATCCTAAGAATTGCGTCTTCTAATCGCTCTCTTTTTACCTGTTGAACATTAACCGCTAATTGCTGCGTTTTTTGCTGGATTAGAGTAAATAAGTCGTTGATGATACTAGTCTGAGTAGATGATTCGGAAATAAGCTCGGTAGAGGCTGACAAAAGCATAGTAATGTGTTGCATAGCTTGTTCATAATGCTCTAAATACACGCGATCTTTGGTCAACAAAAAGCCACGCTGCCCAGACTCTGCCGTCAACAAACTAACATGCGTTTCTTCTAATATTCGCAATACATTATCGGAGTGACTAATCGTGTTTTGTAGCGCCGCCAGTTCAGAAATTGTGGTACGACTTAAATAGGTATTTACGCTTATAATGGACAAAAACAATACAGAAACCACAACCCATGTAAGTGTAGAATATCTTGAGCTCTCGTGTATTTTCTTGGTCATTAGTGATACCGATAAAATAACTTATACAAAAAGATTTTCAATCTGTAGGCTCATGCTCATATCGCGTGGCAGCATACACTGACGCGCTAGTATCATATTTTCTCACCATATGCGTGAAGCCGGTTATATAAGGTTTTTGTTGATATTCCTAACATGTCAGCCGCTGTGGTTTTATTCCCATCAACTTCGTCTAAGGTCGCGTATATTAGCGCTTTTTCGACTTCTTCAATGGTTTTCCCTGCACTCATGGTATTGTTCCCTTGGCCTTTTTGCGAAAAAGGCGAAGCAAAAGAAGCTGGCAACTCTATATTTGCACTACCGGGTTCACTCATTATGAATGCTCGGTGTAAGGTGTGCCTGAGTTCTCGTACGTTGCCAGGCCAGTCGTGCGCGCTAAGCTTATCTAGCTGCGCGGCAGTAATTTTGTAGTCTTCATTATGTTCTAGGTTGAGTTGATTAAGAAAAGTGGCCACTAGCAACGGAATATCATCTTTTCTGGCCCGTAATGGCGGTATATCAATTGGAAAAACGGCGAGTCGAAAATAAATATCTTCTCGCAGTATATGATGTGCCGCAATGTCTTCAAGCGTCCTATTGGTAGCGCTGATTACTCTGCAGTTTATGGGAATTTCTTGGGTGCCACCCACTCGACTCACTTTTTTAGTTTCAAGCACCCTTAATAAGTTTGGCTGCATGTCTATTGGCATTTCTGTTACTTCATCTAAAAATAAGCTGCCTAGATCGGCTCTTTCAAAAACGCCTTTTTTCTGGCCAACAGCGCCCGTGAAGGCGCCTTTCTCATGACCAAATAATTCGCTACCAATAAGCTCTTTGGATAAACCACCACAGTTGGTGGCTATTAAGTCGCCCGTTGTTTTGCTTGCATTATGAATAGCCTGCGCGACTAACTCTTTGCCAACGCCACTTTCACCCATCAACATAACATTGGCAGAGCTTGCGGATACTCGCTCAATCATTTTGTACAATTTTAGCATAGGCACTGATTCGCCAATTAAGCAATCAAAGTGGGCACTAGGAAGAGTAATCTTTTGCGTAGATTTTGCTTTAGCCGTCTTCTTCTTTTTCGGATTAAGGACTGATTCTAAATCTTCGCGCTCAATAGGCTTCATTAAATAATTAACGTGCGGGCCGGCAATAGGACTTATAATCGTTTTAATTTTCGGATTGCCGGTAATAAACGTGACTTTCGGCATTCTTGGTTTGGTTTGCAGATGTTCAAATACATGCAGGCCACTACCATCAGGTAGCATAAAATCAATAAGTACGTGATCGAACTCGTTTGTAGCTAGCCATTGTTTGGCTTCTTCAACCGAATCGGCAACCGATACCATATGTCCTAAAAATTCGATGATGCGAGTTGCTATTTTGGTAAACTCGGTATCATCATCTATGAGCAAAATCGACTTCAATGTCTTTTTCCTTTGGTGTTTTTTTTTTAAATTGTTGTTTGCACTAATATAGTGAACCAACATTATCTAGCGCGAAGTGTTCAATACACTAAGTTTATACTAAACATTATAACTGTTAAAAAAGTTTGGTGCTAACTTTCGATGTGTTCATATACAAAATAACAATATGGGCATACATCCGTTAACTAAAAGACATTTTGATTATTTACTAAATTCTGCAAATGATTTAATCGTTTATAAAACGCGTGCTCATCTATACTGTTAGTCAGGTTATTATTTGTCACCATATTTTCAGCCATCGCATTTACTTGAGTTGTGATTGCTTCGGTCAGATGTAAAGCACTGTTACTAGCGGTCAGCAGTTCAGCCATACTGTCTAATAAATGGCAGGTAACCGCTAAATGCTCTTTAGCACCTTGCCTAATTTGCGTGAAAGCGCATTCAAACAAGCCGTTAAAATCAGCCTCGTTTGTGGCAACCCTAAGGATTCTATTATTGTCGATGACTCCTGTTCTGGGTAAATTGTCATCGCTGAAAGTAGCCATTGCACATGCTAACTTATCAATGCAGCTGATAGCCGTAAAAGGATCGTTTAAACTTGGTGAAAGTGCACGCAATGCCATTTCGACCAATTGATTGATGGCAAACTCAGGATCTTGCAAAGGCGTTCTTTCTGTGCCGGTAAGAATAACATGATCTAACGAGACAGTGCTTGGAAGGGGCCGATTACTATACAAAGTTGCCACGTGACTATTGTAAAAAACAAATTTCCCGGCACGCGACCTTAATACAATGATACCGTCATATTCGGCGGCAACATCAGCAATGTTTGCGTATTCTATGGCTTGAATATAGCCGGATTTTTGCGTGCAAATGGCAAGTTGATAGGTGTAGTCATCCTTATTTACCAGCGGGAAAGTGCTTGTGCGCGTGTCATTTTGTGCGTTTTGTAGTCTATGCATGTCGCGCATAACAGACGAAGATGTTTGCTGAACAACCGTGTCGGCTCGGATCGCAGTGGCAACATGATGTATAAAGAATATGAGCACAAACACATTTATAATGGCCAGCAGTATAGCGACGAATATCGACAAGGGAGGATAGGATTCAGCAGCGTTATCTAGCGTTATTTGACTTAAGGTAATTAAGCAAAATATGAAGGTAGAGGTGAACAGTCCCAACACAAACTGAGTACTTTTGCTTTGCATAAAATTGCGAATAAGACGCGGGCCAAATTGATTAGAAGCCATAACCAAAGCAACCAATGTCATTGAAAAAGCGATACTGGTAACCGTTATACTCGAACTTGCAATAACTTGGATGACCTGCATAGCCGTATCGGCGCTATTTACGCCTAATGAGAATGTGATCCAATCGGTACTGAAATATAATGAGGCTAACTTGGGAGCCTGAAAAGCAGTTACCATGGCTATTGATATCATTACGCTTGGTACGAACCAAAAGCTGCCACCTAATTTGTTGACTGTTTTTTTAACCAGAATAAGCCAAGGTTTAATGCCTGCTTTTATTTGATTTACTTTAATCACATTCACTCGCACTGGGTTGAATTGTCGTCATTAGTCATTTCTAACAAATTTTTGTCTATCTTGTTTGCCGCAGCATTTGCTAGTAGCTTTCAGAGTCTTAGCATAGGACATAAAACTCATATTAGCACCATTTGTGAACTATATAGCGACAAATTTAATGTGAATCTTCTTCGACATTTGATGTACTTTTAGTACCAGATTGATTTTTTGAATATTCTGATTCAGATTCGGCGCCTTGATGTACCGGCAGCATGGTGTCCAATTTTTCACCACCTTTTGCGCCGAAATCTAAGGTTCTTATCGGGAATGGGATTAAAATATCGTTTTTCGTAAGTGTTTGATGAATTAAATGAACCCCTTCATGTCGGGCCTGCATATAACCGGTGTCACCTGGAAAATCAATCCAAAACCAAACTAATAGCTTCACGCTGCTATCGCCAAATGCTTCTGCAAACACCGTCACCTTATCTTTGTTAATAACGTAGTCTAACTCTTTAACTGCGCTGGTAATCACTTCTGCTGCTTTCATAATATCGTCAGCATATGAAATGCCGACGGGAATTTCAATACGACGCACGCCAGTAGTCGTGTAGTTAGTAACGATATTTCTAAATAGAATTTTATTCGGAATTATCTCAAGTTGGCCTGAAAATGTTTCCACAATCGTGTTTCTTAAATTTATGGCTTTAACATTGCCAAATACTCCCTCAGCCTGTATCACGTCGCCTATTTGAAAGGGTTTCCGAATACCCATAGCAATCCCAGCAATCAGATTTTCGGTCATATCTTGAAATGCAAAGCCAATTGCTAAACCAATAATGCCAGCACCCGCTAATAGAGAGGTTACCGTGCCGGTTAATCCTAAAAATTCTAGCGCGATAAATAGTCCAACAGCAAACACTATAACTTTAAAAATAGCGGTAAGTAAATCTGCAATTTGTTTTGACTCTAACCCCTTGTGCAGTAGGTTAGACATAAGCCTTGCCGCGATACGAGCAGCAATAGCAAACACGAAAACAATTAGAACAGCGACAACCATATTAGGCAGATGCTTTATGGCACCTTCCATCCAACCTTCTACTTTATCGTGTATTAATGACCAAAAATTATTAAGTGCTTTAAATTCCACAATGGGTCCTTTTTACATTACTGGCTTGCCATTATTGGACTGACAAAAACAAAAAAATCCGCTATGTTTATTTTACGAACATAGCGGATTTATTACTAAATATCTATTCTGTGTCAGCTGCGTCTTGCACTGCTTCACCTGCTGATTCTATATCTTTCCCTGCACCATCAATTGTTGCACACCCAGTTGCGCCAAGAATGCACAATAGAAAGATCCAACCCACGAATTTGTTATTGATTTTCATATATTTAAATCCTTTTTATTAATTGTTAGTTTTTTATAGACTAGTTAACATAATCATATGTAAGATTAGTTTTCACGAATATGCTCGCAGTAAGCGAGCATACTCATTTCGTTATATATTCGTGTCAAACATTACAACGGTGGTTTTTTACCGCGAACTGCACCCATTACTAGAGAAATAACAAGTAGAGCTAAAAAGATAAAAAACAAGACTTGTGCGATACCAGATGCTGCACCCGCTATCCCACCAAATCCTAAAACCGCCGCTATTAATGCAATAATGAAAAATGTGATTGCCCAAGTTAACATACGAAATCTCCTTAATGATAGATTGTTTGTTGATTTCAATTTTGATGATGCGAAATAAATGCCAATAATTTAAGTCCATGAAATAATTAAATAAAAACTTTTTTCAGCATCAGTTCGTAAGAATAGTAGAGAACTTTTTACACAGTAAGTAGAAGAATTTACTGGTTTTAATCATTATGTTAAGCATACCTTTATTGTTACATTTACGAGGTGTTCCTAGGTACTCTATTGGTAAGCTGCTGGCCATGACTCGAATATAGAAATTGGAAACGTTCCGAGCAAAGACGCTTGACGGTGGCTAGGCATTCAAAGCGCTTACAAATGCTAACGGTGGCTCAGTAATTTTTAGAAATAACTGGGAAAATTTTTCAACTTTAGAGAGTTAATGGCGTTTAGAAAATTTACTTAAATGTAGAGTCTTCAATAGTCTTTTATAAAACGCTATAATTTACAGGATGTTACACGAATGCACCTGCTGGCTGCGCTTAATAACCTAACTTGGTATGCAATCTGCAAAGTATTCCTCTTAAGTGCTTACAATGGATCGTTTAAATAAGGTCAACATAAATCTTTTTTCGCTGAATTGCTTAGCGTTTAAAAATGACATAGAGAATATAAAATGGAAATAGATGAGACCAAGCTTTTGCTCGACGACATGCGCGAGTATTACTATGCGATAGTGGAACATTTGCCGCAAATTGGTGTTGGCCTTGTTTTGTTAATCATATTTTATTTACTGTCGGGACCACTTTCAAGAATATTGGTTAGACCCTTAACCTATGCTAATAGCAGTGCACTAATTAAAATGGTTACAAGACGCATTATCAGCATGGTAATTATTCTATTTGGCGTATATTTATTTCTGCGCTTAGTGGGTTTAAGTACCTTTGCAGTTGCCATACTAAGCGGTACTGGCGTGGCCGGTTTAATTATTGGTTTCGCATTTAAAGATATTGCTGAAAACTTTATGTCTAGTCTGCTTTTGAGCATTCAAAAACCGTTTAAATTAAACGAAGTCATTGAGGTGAATGGCTGGGTGGGTGTGGTCAAACAAGTTACTGCACGGGCTACGACACTTATTGATTTCGATGGTAATCATATTCAAATTCCTAATTCAGTAGTATATAAAAATACGATTCATAATTATACCGCAAATCCTCAAACTCGAGGCCACTTTATCGTGGGTATTGGTTATGATGCCGATCCCAATACTGCGCAAGTGTTAGGATTAGAAGTGTTACAGAGTATGCCCTCAATTTTGAAAGACCCAGAGCCACAAATTCTAATTGATAGCTTAGGTGCATCTACGTATGACTTGAAGGTATATTTTTGGACCAACACGCATGATTTTAGTTTAGTAAAAGTTGCTTCGTTATCGATGAAAAAGATAATTAAAGCTTATGAAGATGCTGGCATAAGTATGCCCGACAGCGCTCGCGAAATTGTTTTTCCTAAGGGCGTTCCTTTTTTCAATTCAAATTCAGTAAGTGAACCCATTGATGGCTCAAAAGATGACATCCAAACTAAAAAGACAAAAAATGAACCGACAACAGCGAAGTCACCTAGTGCCCACGTGCGAAAAGGTGGTGCTGCGCAAGTAACAAGTACAACAGAAGAAGCTGAAGAACGAGATGATTTAAGCAGTGATCATGATGATATTCGTAAACAGGCGGATAACGCTAGAAACCCAGAACAAGGTGGGAATATTTTATAGTGATAGTATTATCACTTTGTTTTTTGAAACGTGGGTACAAAAATCATTGTAACCTTTAGAACTTATTAAAACCTATATGGAGTAAACATGAGAAAATTTTCGAAAAAATATGTAGTAATAGCAAGTGCATGTGCGTTTTTGGTTACAGCTTGTGCAACCCCAGCAAGCAATACGCAAAAAGGTGCTGGCATTGGCGCGGTAGTTGGTGCGATCGCAGGTAAGGGAACTGGCGACAACGCAAAAAGTCGCTATGTGTGGGGCGCGGCTTTAGGCGCATTAGCGGGTGGCGCTATTGGTGCATACATGGATAAACAAGAGCAAGCACTAAAGCAAGAGCTAAACGATACGGGTGTAGAGGTCATAAGACAAGGTGACGAGCTTATTTTGCGGATACCTGGAAATTTAACCTTTGTCACTAACGGCTCAGCAGTCGCAGCCGATTTCTATCCAGTGTTAAATGATGTCGCTAAAGTTTTAGTAGCCTACGATAAAACAAAACTAAATATAGTGGGGCATACCGATTCAACAGGCGATAGCCAGTATAATATGGACCTTTCCATGAAGCGAGCAAACAGTGTAGCCGCTTATTTGAATCAGCAGGGCATAATTGAAGCGCGCTTGCGTACATCCGGCATGGGACAAACGTCACCTATTGCAAATAATGACACTGCCGAGTCTAGACAAAAAAATAGACGTGTTGAGCTTAGTATTATTCCTGTCACTGGAAGTTAGACATTGCTGCACTAAAAGAGCATCTTAACTAGGTGCTCTTTTTATATTTCCTCACTTAGGCGAACACCTTATGCACCCAACTTGTAAACACCTAGCGACCCTTGCGGTTTCGATATTACTGCTCAATTGTGCAGCAAATACCGAACAGCCTGAACAAGCTTTGCCCATTCAACAAGAAACGGATAAAGCCGAAACGCTGTCTAATTTTAAAACGACAACAATAGAAACAAGTAATGGCACCATAACGGTAGAGCCTACGGTAGTTTCGTCTACTGACAGAACGGCGAGTATACAACATGATGAATTGCTTGAAATAACACAAAGCGAGTATTCAGACCCATTAGAATTTATCAATAGACCAATTTTTACCTTTAATCACTATACCTACAAATATGCGTTAGCTCCTTTAGCCAGAGGCTATAAGGCGATATTACCTCAACCAGTTAGAACCTCGGTTGCGAATGCTTTTGACAACATACGCGAACCGCTCAATTTGATAAATAATAGTTTATCGGGTGAATTTTCAGAAGCCGCGAATAATTTGGGTAGGTTTGCAATTAATAGCACAATCGGCCTACTTGGCCTGTTTGATCCAGCAAGCTCATGGTTTGGCATCGATAAAAAACCGCAAAATGTGTCGCAAACGCTAACTAAATACAACATAGGAAGCGGTGCTTACATTGTTCTGCCAATACTAGGCCAATCAGACATTAGGGGAACCTTTTCTATTATCAGCGAAGGTTTGGTTCATCCCATTAACTACGCTCTTGATACCCCTAGCAATAATTATGCAAGAGCATTGGACGGTTTTGATGATTTTTCTATACAGGCCGATACCTATATGACCCTATTTGAATCGTCAGAAGATCCTTATATTTATTTTAGAAACCAGTATATTCAAAGTACTAATAGAGACGAAATGGTAGCCGATAAAGCTAATTCTGAAGTCAATATTGGTGGAGCAGGACGCGATGAGTAATCTTAACGCGAACCGATTTATCGGCAAGTTAAGTGAAATAATTGTGGCTTATAGATTGCCTATTTTGCTGATCTTTACTTGTTTATTTGTGATTCTAAGTTATTTTTCGACGCAATTTAAAATAAATGCGTCGGCAGATACTCTGTTAACCAAAAACAACGAGCTCTACATCAAGACTCAGTTAGCCAATCAAATGTTTTCGCCTGCCGAGTTTATATTAATTGCATATCAGCCTAAAGATAAAAACGTGTTTAGTCAGCAAGCCTTTGACAATATTCAGTACCTTGCAGCTGAATTAGCCAAGTTAGATCGCGTTGAAACCGTTAATTCAATTTTGTCTATCCCATTAATTGAAAGTCGTTCTCAGTTATTGTCTACAGAAGGTGTTTCCAATCTTACCTACGAAAAGCAGCAATACAGTTTAAGCAATATGCGGGAAATGCTGAAAGATCACCCTATTTACACTGACCTAATTATTAATAAGCAGGGCGATACCACTTCGCTGCAACTGATATTTTCCGAAAACAAAAAATTAATAGAACTGAATAATAAAATAATTGGCATTCAAAAGCAGCTATTAACGAGGGATTTAACGTCATCTCAAGAAGATGAAATAGAGGCGCTCAAGCAGCAAGCTAATGTCATTGAAGCCGAAATTGGAAAAGTTAGACAACAAGAAGTGAAGCAAATAGAGTCTATTATTCAAGCTACACAAGCCGATGCAAATATTTTTATTGGTGGTAGCTATGTAGTGGGTATTCGTTTAGTTGAAATCGTAAAGCAGGATCTGCTTTACTTTGGTGTGGCTATTACTGTGCTTATTAGTGGATTACTACTATGCTTGTTTAGAACACTACGGTGGCTAATCTTTCCTGTTTTTGCCTGTGCTTCGAGTGTGGCATTAACCATGGGGACACTGGCACTATTAACTATTCCAGCCACCATTATTTCTGCAAATTTTGTAGCTTTACAGCTTATTTTAACCTTGGCAATTATGTTGCATCTGATTACTTGCTATCGCGAAATTAGTCATAAAAATCCACAGCTAAATCAACAACAGAGAATAGTCGCCACGCTTAAAGAAAAGCTAGCGCCTTGCTTTTTCGCGGCAATAACGACATCCGTAGGGTTTGGCTCGTTACTACTAAGTGGCATTCAACCTATCATCGACTTTGGCATTATGATGTTAATTTCTAACGCAGTTACACTCACCGTAGCTTTGTTGGTGTTTCCTGCCATATTAAGCTATTTACCCGCTCGCAAAGAAAGCAACGAATTTTCATGGGTTACCGCGCTATTGGCGAGTCTGAAAAATAAGATTGTCGCGTACCCTAAATCGTTTATGTTGGTGCCTCTAGTCGTTCTAGTGCTTGTTAGTACGGGTATCACTAGGCTAAACGTTGAAAATAGTTTTATCGACTATTTCCATAAAGACACCACTATTTACAAAGAATTACGTTTTATTGATCAGGAGTTTGGGGGCTCGACTCCTTTAGATATCATTATTAATTTAGATAATGTTCGCACAAATAAAGATTTAACACTTAGCGCACAACAGATAAACTCTCTGCATCTTGGTCATGCCGTAGTTAATGCATTTGACGCCACTGGAAACGTCACTTCATTGATCAATTTCACCAGCCTAGCAAAACAACTAAACGACAATCAACCTTTAACCGAGTATGAGCTAGACGCTATTTTTAAATTAGTTGATAAAAAAGTGATAGATCAGCTCATTGGTGCCTACATTGATGTTGAGACAAACACTATGCGGCTTTCAACGCGTATTCAAGATACCCTACCGGGTTTAAATAGAGCGGAAATGTTAGACAACATGCGCGGGGACTTGCAAGCAGCAGGCTTGAAACAAAGTGAATTTGAATTCACTAATCTTTTTGTTCTATATCAGGATATTTTATCGCGCCTATTCGATTCTCAAATAAAAACGCTTGGTTTTGTATATGTTGCTTTAGCGCTCATTTTACTGTTTATTTTTAGGTCAATCAAACTGGCGTTAATTGCCTTAGTACCCAATGTTATAACCACGACAGCTATTTTAGGTGTCATTGGTTGGTTTGGCATTCCTTTGGATTTAATGACAATTACCATTGCGGCTATCGCAATGGGTATTGCGATTGATGACACGATTCATTTTGTGGACGCTTTTAATTCAAGTGCAAGTGGTAACAAATTAAATAGTAGCTTCTCGCACACGGGTTTGGCTATTACCTACACATCTCTACTTATCGCGGCAGGGTTTGGTATGTTTGTGTTTTCGGATTTTATGCCAAGCGTATACTTTGGAGCGCTTACTGCATGTGCAATGCTATTTGCGCTATTAACCGACCTTACCGTGCTGCCTGCTATGCTAAAAATGTTTGTAGGTGATGACGAAAATGCACGTTAAACAAAGCTTTCAATCTTACGATTACTTAAGGAGTAAGTCTGATAGCGCACTAGCACTCACTGCTTTGCTGTAATAATAGCCTTGTAACAGGGTACACTGCATCGCTAACAGCATATCAACATGTAATCGCGTTTCTACGCCTTCTGCGACCACAGTTAATCCTAGCTTATTTCCAAGTCCCACAATGGTTTCGCAAATGGACTGGTCAACTTTGCTTTCTAGCATTTGTTGTACAAAGCTCTGGTCAATTTTGAGTACATCAAGCGGGAACTTTTTGATGTACGATAAACTTGAATAGCCTTTACCAAAATCATCCATACATAGTTTAATCCCCAACGTTTTGAGCGACTTTATCGTTTCAATTGCGTGTTTGTCGTTAATCAGTACCGATTCTGTAATTTCTAATATAAGCTTATTGGCTGGAATGCCCGTTGTTTCGATGGCATCAGAAATAGTGGCAACTAAAGCGGGATTAAACTGGATTGCTGATATATTCACCGACATGGTTAAATCTGGTTGTGATTGGTGCCATTGAACGAGTTGACGGCAAGCCGTATAGAGAACCATTTTACCTAATGGAATAATCAGTTTTGTTTTTTCAGCAAGTGGAATGAACTTATCCGGATATATTATTGAACCGTCTTCTTGTATCCACCTAACTAAGGCTTCAACACCTACAATTTTGCCTGTCTTCGCGCTTACTTTGGGCTGATAATAGACAGAGATTTTATCTTCATCAATCGCTTTGCGAAGCCGCTTTGCGTTTTTAAATTGATCACGTAAATGTTGCTCAACAGCGGGGGCAAAAAAACGATAATTGTTACGACCGTTAATTTTAGCTTCACGCATTGCGGTATCGGCTCGCCTGTATAAGGTAGATGCGTCTAGCCCATCGTGGGGATAAATCGCAATGCCAATACTGATTGTGATATTAAATTTTATACCCTCAATTTGCCATTCTTTATCAACCGCTAACAATAAGCGAGAACATAATTCGGCGATCCAATCAATATTAGACACACTGGCCAATAAAATCGCAAATTCATCGCCACCTGGTCTGCATAAAGTATCACAGTCTCTAATTTGCTCTTTAAGCAATAACCCTAGTTCATAAATTAGGCGATCACCTACAACGTAACCATACGTGCTGTTAATGTCGCTAAAGCCATCGATATCAATCATCAAAAGTCCACAAAAAGACTTTTCTCGTTGTGCTTTTTTAATGGATTGCTCGGCTCTGTCTAAAAAAAGATAACGATTAGGTAGGTGAGTTAATTCGTCTTGCGTAGCTATTTTTATTTTTTCTATGGTTTTTTTCTTAATTTCAGTCACGTCGTGAAAAACCATGATGGCGCCTAGCAATTTGCCTTCTTTATCAAGAATGGGAGACGCCGAGTCCTCAACATCTTTTTTGTCACCCTGCTTATTTACTAAGATAGTGTCCAGTGGCATTCCTACTATGCTCTTTTTATACAAAGCAGTGCGCACCGGGTTCACAAGTGGCTCATTTGTAAATGAGTCAATTAGTGGCATCACAGTTTCTACTTTTTCACCGACCGCATCTTTTTTATTCCACAGCGTCAAGGCTTCAGCAATCGGGTTGATAAAGGTAACTACTCCTTCGTTATCCGTTGCAATAACGGCATCGCCAATAGACTCCAGGGTAAGATCTGCTTTTTCTTTAGCAGACAATAAATTAATTTCTACTCGCTTTCTGTCGGTTATATCTGACATCACTATTAAAAACCCATCGTGACCGTCAAATGGTTGCTCGCTAATAAAAGATGCTTGCGCATATCGGGTAATTTTTGCAGCCGAAATAATCGGGACTTCAAGAATTGAGTTTACGCCTTGTTTCACCAAAGCTACTTTTTCATCCAAAATCAGACTAGTTTTTTCATCAAATAATTCAAATAATGATAAACCTGACATTTCACAGGGAGTTTTCGCAAACCAGTTACCGTGTAAATCATTACTAAACAAATTCTTGGCGTCGGCATTCCAGTATGAAATAAATACTGGTAGAAATGAGATTAAGTTGCTTAGTTCTTTTTTTGCGCTAACTAACTCTTTCGTTCTTTTAACCGCAGCTAACTGGCCACTAACCCGCGTTCTTAAAATATCGGTGTTAATCGGCTTAGTAATATAGTCTATTCCGCCTAAACCCAGCGCCTCTAGTTCAGTCTCAACGTGCGTATTGGCAGTGATAAAAATGATAGGGATGTGTGCGTATTCAGGTGTGTTTTTTAATCGTCTACAGACCTCTAATCCATTTACATGCGGCATTTCTATATCAAGGAGAATAAGATCTGGCTGATTCTTTTTGACGATGGACATGGCCATTTCACCGTCGGTTGCCACAAAAACGGTTGCAAGCGTGCTGATACTGTTGGAAATTATATTAACGCTTATGGGCGAGTCATCTACAATTAATACGCGTAAATCGTTTATGTTTGATTTTTTATACTGACTAAGCATGCTTATACAGGGCCTCGCTGTAGTGCTATATGCTATGATTTCATGACTTTCGAATGATTTGTATCATACTTTGAGTTGAATTTAACACATGTCACGATATATTTATGACGACTTAGTTTATACTATTAACGAAGATTAACTATTGATTACGCTCAATATCTTCCGCTTTAACATGCTTAAGGCCCCAAATAACATGACAAAAATCATTTTATTGTGTACGAAGCTCTAGCATATAAAGACGAAAGTAATCTTAAGTGATAATATATTCGTTTAGGTTATTTGCACTATTTAAGTGTAAAGATAAAATTACCCCCTATTAAAATGTAAGTAAAATAATTCGACCTTGAAAAAAGGCACTCTACCTGACGACTGAAAGAGTGCGCTTACCTTATTTGGTAGGTGTGATAATAACTGCTGCAAAGTAAGGATTTAAAATGAGCATTCTCGTATTCGTCAAAGAAAATACTGACGTCGAAAAGCGTTGTGCCCTGTTGCCTGATAACGTAAAAATTTATAAACGTTTAGGGGCAACTGTGTTGATAGAGTCTGGCATTGGGTTAACGCTTGGAATTGAAGATCAGGATTATATTGATGCTGGCGCTCAAGTTACTCCGCGTGACCAAGCTTTAGCCAAAGCTGATGCAGTATTATCAGTTAGACCACTGCCGTTAGTTGAATTTGAAACTACGCCCAAGCATGTTTGTAGCGTCAGTTTTTTTGACCCATTCAATAACCCTGATTTAATTAAGTCCATTTTGGCTGGTGGCCGATCGACCATCAGTATGGAAATGATCCCGCGGACCAGCCGTTGTCAAAAAATGGATGCCTTAAGCTCACAAGCTAGCTTAGCGGGTTATGTCATGGTACTTAAAGCGATGTCAAACTTGCACAAAACGCTACCCATGATGATGACACCAGCAGGCACGCTTAAGCCTGCGCAAGTGTTTATTATTGGCGCAGGTGTGGCAGGGTTGCAAGCAATAGCAACAGCCAAACGCATGGGCGCAAATGTCATCGCATATGACACACGTCCAGAAGTTGCACAACAAGTGCAGTCACTTGGCGCAAAATTTTTAGCCATAGACTTAGGTGTAACCGAGTCTACCGACCAAGGTTATGCCAAAGCACTCACCCCCGAACAACTACTAAAGCAACAACAGGCACAAGCTGACTGTATTGCAAAATCTGACGTTGTGATAACCACTGCGCAATTGTTTGGCCGCAAACCGCCCGTACTTATTACGAATGAAGTCATTAAACGTATGCTTCCAGGCTCGGTGATTGTAGATATGGCTGCACTGGATGGCGGTAATGTTGAAGCGTCAGTTGCCGGTGAAATTATAGATTTTCATGGCGTAAAAGTGATTGGTAGTGGCGATTGGGCTGGCGAGGTAGCAATGGATGCAAGTCAAATGTACGCCAACAATTTACAAGCACTTATTCAAGATGCATGGGATACCGATAAGCAAGCCTTGTGTATTACCAGTGAAGATGAAGTGTTGCAACATGCGCTAATAACCCATCAAGGTGAAGTGATCAATCCTATTCTTAAATCTCAGTATGCGAAGGAGGCCGAATAATGTCTTTTATTTATCTTGCAATGATTTTAATGCTGGCCATATTTCTTGGCTTTGAACTCATCCGTAAAGTTCCAGCGACTTTACATACCCCGTTAATGTCGGGCGCCAATGCGGTGTCAGGAATTACCGTAGTAGGGGCTTTTGTATTTGCCGGAAATGATATGAGCGTACTGTCTCAAATCTTTGGTGCAATTGCGATATTCTTAGCCACCATTAATGTGGTAGGCGGTTACGTGGTTACTGACCGCATGCTCGCAATGTTTAAAGGCAAAGGAAAAGGAGCGCGCAATGCAAAGTGAAATTTTGATCAATAGTGTTTATGTCATTAGCGCGGCCTTGTTTATTCTTGGCTTAAAGCTATTGAGTCATCCAAGTACCGCGCGGCGGGGCAATTTGTTGTCGTCAATAGGGATGTTAATTGCGATTTGCGTGACCTTGTTAGATCATCAAATTATTCGCTATGAATGGATTGCAGTGGCATTGTTAGCTGGCAGCGTGGTGGGTTTAGTTATTGCTAAAAAAGTAGAACTAACGTCCATGCCCGAGCTGGTTTCATTATTAAACGGAATAGGCGGATTGGCCAGTTTAGTGGTCGCTTTAGCTATGGTAATGACGCAAAATTTGCCTATTTCTATTGCCGTTATTTTGATGATAGCCATTATTATTGGCGGGGTTACCTTTACGGGTAGTGTTGTTGCTTGGTCTAAACTTAGCGGTAAAATGAGCGGCCTAATCAAAAGTAAAGCCATGGTATTTAAAGGTCAGGTAATGGCTAATTCA
>RCMY010000696.1_pt1 | contig 31952 bp, 22 predicted proteins | sample 2041341 | NCBI WGS metagenome assembly RCMY01 (sample SAMN09708234, study PRJNA481090) | Marine sediment metagenome, whole genome shotgun sequencing project. | reverse complement strand
ACCCGGTATATACCGGGTTTTTTTATCATGAAAATTGAGTTTAAACCAATGCCTGCTCTATATCTGCTATAATATCATCTATATGCTCCAAACCGACCGAAATACGGACCATACCATCAGATATACCTACTGCTGAACGTTCCTTTTCACTTAATTTACTATGCGTAGTTGAAGCAGGATGAGTAACAATTGTTCTTGAATCTCCTAAATTAGCCGAAAGGGATAAAAGTTTAATGGAATCGAAAAATTCCCTACCAGCTTCTAATCCGCCTTTTACGTCAAATGCCACTACACAACCACCAGCTTTCATTTGCTTTTTGGCAATCTCATATTTTGGATGTGATTTTAGAAATGGGTATTTGACCCAATTTACATTTTCGTTCCCTTCAAGATATTTTGCCAATTTTAATGCGTTTTCACAGTGCCTATCTACCCGTACGGCCAAAGTTTCCAAACTTTTTGAAAGTACCCATGCGTTAAACGGTGATAAAGCCGGACCAGTAATTCTAGAAAAACGATAGACTTTATCCATCAATTCATTACTACCTACCGTAATACCTGCCAATACCCTACCCTGACCATCCATCAACTTAGTACCAGAATGAATCACTAAATCGGCACCGAATTTTATAGGTTGCTGTAAATAAGGCGTTGCAAAACAGTTGTCAATTATTAAAATAAGATTGTTTCTTTTAGCAATCTTACCTAATTCTTCCAAATCCAATACATCTACTCCTGGGTTCGTAGGTGTTTCTGCGTAAAGTATTTTAGTATTCGGGGTTATTAAACTTTCGATTGTATCAAGCTCGTCAATCTTAAAATATGTATGACTAATATTCCATTTTGGAAAGAAGTTAGAAAATAACGAATGTGTTGAACCAAATATACTTCTTGCCGACAATATATGATCTCCACTATCTAGCAAAGCTGCTAACGTTGAAAATACCGCTGCCATACCCGATGCAAATGCAAATCCGTTTTCAGCACCTTCCATTTGGCATACCTTCTCTATAAACTCAGATGAATTCGGGTTAGAATATCTTGAATAAATATTACGCTCTTTCTCCTCTGCAAAAGAAGCCCGCATATCTTCCGCATCTTCAAATACAAAACTCGAAGTCAAATACAATGGAACAGAATGCTCCAAGTTTTCACTTCGTTTTAGTTGCGTACGTATGGCATTTGTCTCAAACTTATTGTTGTTCTCTTTCATCTTTTAACGCTATTCTCAATTTGCTTTTCCATTATTTAGTGCCTTGTACTTCTACCCTAATGCCTTAAATCACCCTTTCTCCGCTATCCTCAATATATCACCAAAAACACCCCTTGCCGTAACGGCTGCACCAGCGCCTGCACCTTGAATTACTAACGGATTCTCACCATAAGATTCTGTATAGATTTCTATGATAGAATCTGACCCTTTTACTTGCCCCAAGGCACTTTCTTTTGGTACTGATATCAGTTTCACATCTAGCATTCCTTTTTCCTTTTGCAGGTTACCATGCAAATCGCCTACATAACGAAGTACATGATTTGGCTTTTGATTCTTTTTAATTTCGTTAAACTTTGAATCTAACACCTCTAAATGCTCTAAGAAGAAATCCAAATTTCCTTCTTGTAACTTTTTCGGAATGAGGTTGTCAATATGAATATCGGAAAATTCATTGTGTAAATCTAGTTCACGAGCCAATATTAATAATTTACGGCCTACATCATTACCAGATAAATCTTCCCTTGGGTCTGGCTCGGTAAATCCTTTTTGCATGGCATCTTTCAAAATTGAAGAAAAAGGTAAATCAACTTCAGAGAACGTATTAAAAATATAGCTTAACGAACCTGAGAACACACCTTTAATTCTTGTAATGTTTTCTCCGGATAAATGCAATAATTTAATCGTATCTATTAATGGTAAACCTGCGCCTACATTGGTTTCGTACAAGTATTTCTTTTGATTCTTCTGTAATTCTTCACGTAACAATTGATAAAAATCATAGCGTAATGTGTTCGCTATTTTATTGGAGGATACGATATCAAAACCATGTTCTACAAAATCAAAATAATTGGCTACAAAATCTTGACTTGCCGTATTATCGATAACAATTAGATTCTCCAAATGATGACGTTTTGCAAAATCAAAAACATCTTGAATTTTATACGATTTCCCCTTTTGTTTTAGATTCGTTTTCCAACTCTTCGTGATTCCCTTTTCATTCAATAAAATCTTTTTAGAATTAGCTATACCGAATATTCTAAGGTCTAATTTCTTACGCTCCTTAATTGTTTTGGCAGACTTCAATATTTGGTCTATCAATGTTCCACCAACATTACCGTGTCCAAAAATCAAGACATTAATTTTCTTACTGATACCGAAAACTTGACCGTGCATTACATTGACTGCCTTATGTAAATCAGCTTTCTTAACGACCAAACTTACATTCTTGCCCGATACTGTATTATTGAACAATAAGGGCACAATTTGATTTTTGATTAATGCATTGAACGGATTATGGAACGTACTTAAATCTTGACCAACAATTGAGATGATAGATACATCATCCATCACGGTAATCATATTGATATCTTTAGACTCAAAATCGTTGCTAAACTCATTTTCCAGGGCCAATTTAGCTCTCTTCGCCTTATCCTTCTTCACCACTAATCCGATTCCTCTTTCCGAAGAACCCTGAGATATAATACTTACACTAATATTACTAGATTCAAGTGCCTTAAATATTCTCGCATCAACACCGACCTTACCTAATAATCCGCGGCCTTCAATATTAATCATCGCCACATCTTCAATCACAGATAGCGATTTAATCCCTTCTTTACTCGACTTGGCACTGATTAAAGTTCCTTCATTGTCATTGTTATACGTATTTAAAATACGCAACGGAATGTTCTTTTCTATAAGTGGAATAATCGTTTTCGCATGTAGTATAGTTGCCCCGAAATTGGCAAGTTCATTTGCTTCTGCATACGATAAATTCGCAAGCTTTTTCGCTTCTGGAACATAATCAGGATTAGCTGTATAAATACCATCAACATGGGTATAGTTCTGTAATTCTTCGGCATCTAAAAAGTTCGCCAACAATGCTGCGGAATAGTTGCTACCATTTCTACCTAAGGTAGTTGTTTCACCATCTAATGTTGAAGAAATGAACCCGGTAATTACAGCCACGGTATCTTTCGGAATTTCTGCAAATTTCAACAAGACTTTTTCTTTCGATTCAGCCTCCAAAACTTTAGCATCGCCAAACGTATCATCAGTTTTGATAACATCGCGCGTATCTACCATTTTTGCTTTTATGCCTTTCCCTATCAATAATTTGGTTACCAATTTCGCAGAAATCAATTCGCCATACGCCAATACCTCATCTTTAATTTTTGCACTATAATCACCTAATAACGAAACACCTTCATACAATTTCGCCAAGCCTTTAAACTCTGCCGATAAACTGACATTAGAGTAGGTATGTTTTTGGTATTTTTCTAACGCTTCAAAATCAGTTTTATAATCTTTCCCTTTGGCTGCTTTATCTAGAATATTTTCTAACTGGTCCGTTGCTTTTTCCCTAGCGGATAGTACAATGGCAATATTTTCATCATTATCTACTTTGTTCTTGACGATTTCCAAAACACGTTCCAACCCTTCGCCATTGCTTAAAGACTTTCCACCAAATTTTAAGATTTTAATTTTCTTAATGTTGCCATTGGAATTGAAAATACTTGAAAGTAATTTTTCCATTTGGTCGAACTCAATCAAAAAGGCATCATGACCATGCAACGATTGAACCTCACCATACGTAACATTGCTTTTTGCTTGCGCCAATTGCTTAAAGGTATCTTTATTCTCCTGTGCTGTAAAGAACATATCAGAATCCACACCAATAATATGGATGTTGGTATCACTATTTTGAAGATTGGTGAAATTCTGTTCTCCATTTCTCGTTACATCGATGGTCTTCAATAACTGGTTCATCAGCTTATAGGCCGATAACTGAAAACGCTCTTGAAGTCTATCGCCATGATGCATTAACCAGCTTTCTACATTAAAAACCTTTAGTTCTTCATTGGTGCTTCTTTTGAAACGTTCTTTGAAGGATGCCGGCGTTCTATAACACAACATCGCATGCATACGTGCATCATGAACAGGTTGTTTCGAATTCACCAAAAACTGTTCTTGAATTTGGCAATTGGCAATTAACCAATCGGTCGATTTCCAATCAGATGCTACGGGAATTAAATGTTCCGTTAGGTTTGGCTTTACAGCCGCCATTTCCCATGCAATTCCGCCACCTAATGAACCGCCAATTATAGCAAATAAACGTTCAATTTTAAGTTGCTCAAGGCCTAACAAAAATAACCTTGCTACATCGCCAGCAACAAAATCTTTATAGTTCTCGATAATGAATTTATCATGACCGTTTCCTGGAATATTGAATGCCAAGATGGTGTATTTCTGAGTATCGATACATTTCTCTTCACCGATAAGTGCAGACCACCAACCATCTTCTCCGGTAACATTCGAATTGCCCGTTAAAGCATGATTCACCAAAATAATTGGTGCCGTATGTAATTTCTTCCCGAAGACTTGATAAGACAATTGAATGTCTTGGGTAGTGCCGCTTAGGGTGTTATATTTTTCAATCTGTAATTGATGTAGCATGTATAGATAAAATAACAAGTGTATGTTGAGTGATGGAGGAAAAGACGAATTACTTATCCTCCATGAAATCAATCTAATCCTATGAAATTAATAGATAAAATTAAAGACTTTCAAATGCCTGAGCTAAATCTGATTTTAAATCTTCAATATCCTCCAAACCAACAGATAAACGAATTAAATCTTGACCAACTCCTGCATTTTCTTGCTGCTCTGCATTCAACTGTTGGTGGGTTGTACTTGCAGGGTGAATAATTAATGATTTCGTATCACCAATATTCGCTAGTAAAGAGAAAATTTTCGTTGCATCGGTTACTTTTTTCGCAGCTTCAAAGCCTCCTTTTACACCAAAGGTAACTAATCCGCTCTGTCCTTTTGGTAAATATTCTTTAGCTAAAGCATTGTACTTATTGCTTTTAAGACCTGGGTAATTCACCCATTCTACTTCATCTCTACCTTCTAACCACGTAGCTATTTCTAAGGCATTTGCACTGTGCTGCTTGATACGAACCGGTAACGTTTCTAACCCTTGTATGATTTGAAATGCATTAAACGGACTCAATGCACCACCGAAATCACGTAACCCTTCCAATATTAATTTAAAGGTAAAAGCAGCAGCACCTAATGCTTCACTATATACCAAACCATGGTATCCCGCAGATGGTTCTGTGAACTCTGGGAACTTTCCGTTGGTCCAATCAAAAGTTCCGGCATCGATAATAGCACCGCCTAAAGAAGTTCCATGTCCGCCAATATATTTTGTAAGTGAATGAATTACTAAGTTTGCGCCATACTCAATCGGATTCAATAATACTGGTGTTGCCACGGTGTTATCAACTATAAAAGGTATTCCCGCCGCTTTCGATTCTTTTGAAATTGCTCTCAAATCCAACACATCTAATTTCGGATTCCCTAAAGATTCTACAAAGAACGCTCTTGTATTATCCTGTACCGCGTCTTTAAAATTTTTGACATCGGATGCATCTACAAACGTAGTTGTGATGCCGAATCTTGGTAGGGTTACATTCAATAAATTAAACGTACCACCATATAAACTGCTTGATGCCACAATGTGGTCACCTGCTTTTAATAAAGTCAATAATCCTGTTGAGATTGCTGCCGTACCCGATGCGAATACTACCGCACCTATTCCACCTTCTACAGCTGCCAATCTATCTTGTAAAATTTGATTCGTTGGGTTATTTAATCGCGTATAGATAAAACCAAGTTCCTTCAATGAAAAAAGGTTGGCAGCATGATCTGTATCATTAAATACATAGGATGATGTCTGGTAAATAGGCACTGCCCTAGTACCACCATTGGTAGTTGTGTCGTGCCCTGCGTGTAATGCGTTTGTTGCTAATTTGTGATCACTCATGATTTGTTGTTTTTAAATATTATTTAAATAATTAAAAAGCTCATCCTCGACCGACATAAAATGTGGGTAGGTAAAATCAAAAAGTTATAAGAAAGTAAAATCGAAAAAAAATCGATTACTGTTATCCTTCCCGTAAGGGTAGAATGTAGCACCTTCTTTGTATGGAACAAAGGGTTGCTAAGGTTTCAAAGGGTCTAATCCCTCCACCTTTCTTGATAACTATTCAATATGTGTTTGAACTTTGCCCTGCAAATATAAGGGCAGAAGATTTTAAAATCCTAATGATTTAGAAAAATTTATATAAAATCACAAGTTGTGTATTTTATGGGGCTGTTTATAACTAATTGTGTAAATAATCGCTCAATATCGCTTGTTTTTTGTCAATTTGTTAGAAAAAGCTCATAACCTCAAATGGTTCTTGATACCTGCAAAACGGTAGGTAGGTACGTTCTTTCTAATTTGACAATTAGAAAGAACGTACTCGAACTGATAACACGTTTTATAAATACTTCACGGAAATCAACTATTTAATCATGCCCGCACTCTTGTATTTGTCTATATATTTTTGGTCTTGCTCCGGGGAGTCTTTGTAGTACTTCCTCATTCTTACTAAATCCTTTTGCAGTTTTTTAACGGTAGATGCGTAGGCTGGGTCATTGAACACATTGTTCATTTCATTTGGATCCTTTAACCTGTCATACAGTTCCCATTCGTCTACATCATAGTAGAAATGTACCAGTTTAAATTCTTTATTCACTAGTCCGTAATGGCGCTTTACCATATGAACTGACGGATATTCATAGTATTGGTAATACACCGCATCACGTGTCCAGTCTTTTTTATTCCCTTTCAAAAGCGGAATTAAACTTTCACCTTGCATATCACTTGGTGGAGTAATTCCCACAGCTTCTAACATGGTTTGTGCAAAATCTAAATTCTGAACCATTTCATTCTCTACAGAACCTGGCTTTACTACATTTGGCCAACGTACCAATAACGGAGTTTTGAAGGACTCATCATAAATAAATCGTTTATCGAACCAACCATGCTCACCCAAGTAAAAACCTTGATCAGAGGTATAAATAACAATGGTATTCTCTGCTAATCCGCTTTCGTCTAAATAATCTAATAGCCTACCTACATTATCATCAACAGAGGAAATACTACCTAAATAATCTTGCATATAACGTTGGTATTTCCATTTCATTTTCTCGGTATCGGTCATTATAGGCCAATTCTCATAGAAAAAATCATTGATAGAATCTAAAACCGGGTCGTATAAAGCTTTTTGTTCTGCGGTGGCACGGTTATATGGACCATAGAAACCATTTTTAAACTCTTCTACTACCGGAAAAACGGTACCTTCCATTTTCGCCAAAGTCTCTGGTCGTATTTTACTATCATGACTGTACATCATGTGCGTCAACAAATTCATTTCGGCAGTTTTCGCTGCCGAACCTCTATTCTTATAATCGTCAAATAGTGTTTCTGGCTCCGGAAATGTTTTCTTGGTGAATTCCTTAAACTTGTCTGGTCTTGGCCACCAAGGGCGATGTGGCGCTTTATGCAAATACATCATCATGAACGGCTCGTCTTCAGACGCTTCTTTCTTCAACCAATCTAGCGAAACATCGGTAATGATATCGGTAACATAACCTTGCTTTGTAATGGTATCGCCGTTGGTCACGATAAAATCTGGATTAATATAATTTCCTTGACCTGGTAGAATCATAAACTCATCTACTCCTTTGGGGTTGTTCCCAAAATGAAGCTTGCCGAACATTGCAGTTTTATAGCCGTTTTCTTTAAATATCTGTGGGAAGGTTACCTGTGTTGTGTCGAACGGAAAATAGTTATCAACTTTTCCATTAATATGCGTGTGCTTACCTGTTAAAATAGTAGCTCTTGACGGCGCACAAATAGAATTCGTAACACTGGCATTTGTAAACAGCATTCCCTCTTTCGCCAAGCGATCAATATTTGGAGTATTCAACAATCTATCATCATATGCGCTAATGGCTTGGTACGCATGATCATCTGACATGATAAAAATAATATTTGGCCGTTTCGTTTTGCTTTTTTGTGTGGCACCCGGCAAAGGAAAAAGGAATAGCAATCCTACTACTGTTACGATTAGTTTATTCATTTTGTTGTTATTTGGTAAGTTTTTTTTCTACTAAAAATATATAATTCTTGAGTTATGATCTTAGTTATTTCGTGATTCTACAAATCCCCTACTCTAGCACCGAAAACTCAATACTAGAATCTGTAAATACGGTATGGGTTTGGGTTTTAAAGTCCGACTTGTCTGCTTCAAAAATATTCGCCACATAGATCTGTGGGTTTAAATCTATCAACGGAAACCAGGTACTCTGTACTTGCACCTGTAATTTGTGTCCCTTCTTTATGGTATGAAAAACATCTTGCAATTTTATCGTAACATCGGTCTTTTGGTTCGGCACAAAAGGTTCTGGGATTGAGAAGCTGTTTCTAAAACGCCCACGTAACACTTCGCTACGTACCATTAAATGATAATTGCTCATTTTTAAATGATCCTGCATGCCTTCATAGGCTGGTTCATCAGCAGGGTGAACATCAATAATCTTCACAATCCAATCAGCCGCTGTACCAGTAGTGGCTACTTTTAGTTTCGCTAGAATATCACCTGCTAAAGTCAAGTCATTTTCCAAAACTTCGGTTTCAAACACCAATACATCGCTTCGGCGTGCAGCAAAACGCTGATCATCGGTCATGTATTTTCTTGGGGTAAATACGGTTTTTATATCTTCTGAATATGGCACCGGTTTTTTAATATCACTTACAAACTGAATGCCTTCTTCCTTCTTTGGCTCGGTAGTCAATTCTTGGTCTGCAGATAGGTACATGTCTTTTTTAACCATTCCTTTAGGTGGCCAAGTATCATAGGTTTTCCAATCTTTTCTACCGGTATCAAAAACGTAGGCTTCTGGCAATCCGCTATTCTTATCGCCATTTCCTTTTAAAAAATGGTCAAAGAACTTTTTCTCAATTTTTTCTTGAAAAAACTCAGAAATAGAATCACCGAAGTAATAGTTCCCTACAATATTTTGTCCTTTACTACGTGCCCATCCGCCATGATCCCACGGTCCAAAAACCAAGGTGTTATAATTACCCGCATTGTACTTCTCAATATTCTTGTAGGTCTCTAACGGTCCGTATAAATCTTCTGCATCAAACTCCCCTGCAACGACCATCGTAGCCACTGTAGGTTTTACATTCTTTAAATACTGAATTAATCCCCTACTCTGCCAAAGCTCATCATAATTTGGGTGTTCTTTTAATTCGTTCCAGAAATAATCATCGGTCACGCCCTCTTTTGCCATACGTGGTGTATCGGCTGTTTCATATTCAAAGAAACGGTCTAAATTTTTCAACGGACCTTCATCTAAAAAGAATTGATATTGATCCTCGGATGGTAATTCTGGTAAAACATACCACGCTGTATCAATCGGCTTATCACCATTTGGTCTTGGTGTACCAAATAAAGAAGTGGCTCTAAAATAACTCAATAAATAGGCTCCGTTATGGTGAAAATCATCAAAAAAGAAATCGGCAATACTCGCTTGTGGAGAAGCTGCCTTTAACGCTGGGTGTGCATCTACCACGGCATACGTAGAGTAAAATCCGGGATAGGAAATTCCCCAAATACCTACATTACCATTGTTGTTCTCAACATTATTTACTAGCCAATCTATCGTATCATACGTATCTGAGCTTTCGTCAATATCCTTATCGGTTTTTTTGTTGGGATTGTATGCACGCATATTCTCATAATGACCTTCGCTTAACCAACGACCACGAACATCTTGATAGACCACGATGTAGCCATCTTGCATCATATGGACATTCGGTGCAATTTTTGTCTTAAACTTTCCTTTACCATAAGGTTGTGAACTGTATGGCGTACGCTGCATAATGATCGGATATTCTTTTGAAGTATCCTTTGGAGAATAAACTGTAGTGTGAAGTTTTATACCGTCTCGCATAGTGATATCTACCTCTTTCTTGGTGTAGTTATCCGCTACATAAGTTTCGGAGACTTCGGCATCTGCAACTTTAGGTGTTTTTCTACAGGAAATAATCAGTGTAGAAAGAAAAATAAGGGTGAAAAGGTGTTTGATGGTAAACTTTGGCATGGCTTAAATATTTGAAGTCTTAAAGCTAAGAAAGTTTACTCGATAATCGAGATTTAAGTGTTCTTAGGCCTGCCTAAAAAGTTAAGCTTGTTCATTAATGAATATCTCGTGAGCCTACCTTTTGTTGGTTTACTGATAATTAACGTAAAATGGAAGAAGGTAAGTATTACTTCTGCGTCTGCCTGACGGCAGGATTAATATAACAACAAGTACACTTTCGTGTTTAGAACGTACAGATTGCTTCGCTGTGCTCTTATTGAAGTAATGATTGGACATAAAAAAGAGCGACTTGTAGGTGAGCCGCTCTACTAATTTTCTAATTTAAAACACTTACATCATGAATAACTTTTTGGTTAAAAGTAGTATTCCTTCATAAAAATTGTTTCGGTTACTTGGTACTACTGAATCTTGATTAAATTGAATTTTCATTGGGACATTTTTCTAGGTTAAATTTTCTTTGGGATACTCTACCACGATTGAAATAGGTTGCTTTCCATCATGAATTACAACTCAGTTCAAAGGTTTTGACACATTTAGTGCTTGTGCAATTTCACTTGGGGCTATGCTAGAATTTTCATCACTACTTAATTCTGGACTAATTTCAGTCTGCTTCATATCTCGTATCACGTACTCAGATATTAAGTCAGTATCTTTTGAACAGGATTGAAAAACAATACACATTAAAAAAGCTAAAGACAATTTGGAAAATTGTAGGCAAGCACTCATAGGTTAAGTTATATTTTTAATAAATAGGTTTTAAAAGACTCGATACATTTAGATATAAACATGTTTAGGTCAACATTTGGGATTTCAACCTGTACATGTTTCTGTCCATTTTTGATTAGTGCTAGTACTATGCATTTCATCTTATCTTATTAAGTGATTTGGGATTCACTAATAATTATATTTCAAATATATGTAATACTTTTCCTACAAAATTAATTTTGTGGCAAAACTATTCAAAGTTGTTGTGTAAGCATCTTAAACTGTTTGTGTTCATATATTTGGACACAGGAAAGATTAGATAATTGTGAAGTTTCGATTAGAAAAAGCCTATCTAATAATACCGAATGGATTTAGACTTCACTTAAAATGAAAATGGCCTACGTCTTTGTAGGATACGAAGCAAACTTTGGCTCTCGTGATCTAAAACTACCAGGGCATTTTTACTGCTCTCAATGTGACAAAAATTACACTATCATGTTTCATAGAAACCGATTGCTTCACTTCGTTCGAAATAAACATTAGTTTTTGGATTTTACCTTCCTGTTCGGAAAGCCGGTGCTATGAAGTAGCTATAACTGCAATTGCGAAGTACGAAGCAAACCCCAAGTATCTTATCTCAGAAATTAGATTGCTTCGTACCTCGCAATAATGTTTAATTTAAAAATGTCTTCTGCCAAGAGGCTAGAACACTATAAAGTTATAAACTAAATGCTTTCTTAATTTCTGTTACCATGTCCAGCTTTTCCCAAGTAAACAATTCTACTTCTCTTTCGATACGACCGTTATATGGTGATTCAAAAATCTTTGTAATTGTCATGGGAGATTTACCCATATGTCCGTAAGCAGCAGTTTCCAAATAAATCGGATTCCTAAGTTTTAAACGCTCTTCAATAGCAAATGGTCTCATATCAAATAACTGAGCCACTTTCTTTGCTATTTCACCATCACTCAACTCTACTTTCGATGTTCTATAGGTGTCTACATAAATAGAGGTGGGTTCAACTACCCCAATTGCGTAACTCACTTGTACTAAAATTTCATCGGCAACACCGGCAGCCACTAAATTTTTTGCGGCATGTCGTGCAGCATAGGCAGCACTACGGTCTACTTTACTTGGGTCTTTTCCACTGAAAGCACCACCACCGTGAGCTCCTTTGCCACCATAGGTATCAACAATAATCTTACGACCCGTTAAACCAGTATCACCATGAGGGCCACCAATTACAAACTTACCTGTTGGGTTTATATGGTATTTAATTTGATCATCAAACAACTTTTGTGTTTCCTTAGGCAATTGTGCTTTTACTCTTGGAATAAGAATAGAAATAATGTCTGACTTAATTTTACCCAACATTTTCTCATCGTCTTTATCAAAAGCATCATGCTGTGTTGACACAACAATCGTATCTATACGTTGTGGTTCATTCGCATCAGAATATTCAATCGTAACCTGAGCTTTTGCATCTGGTCTTAAATAATTGATTTCTTTATTCTCACGTCTAATCTCTGCTAGGGTATGTAGAATTTTATGAGAAATATCTAATGCCAGTGGCATGTAATTTTCAGTTTCACTAGTGGCATAACCGAACATCATACCTTGATCACCAGCACCTTGCTCTTCTTTAGAACCACGGTCGACACCTTGATTAATGTCTTGCGATTGCTCATGAATTAAAGATATAACACCACAAGAATCACCACTAAACTGATATTCACCTTTCGTGTATCCAATTTTATTAATTACCTCACGTGCAATATTCTGCACATCTAAATAGGTATCACTCTTTACTTCACCAGCTAATACTACCTGACCGGTAGTTACCAATGTTTCACAAGCAACTTTACTTTCTGGATCAAATGCCAGAAAATTATCTAACAATGCATCACTGATTTGATCCGCAACTTTGTCCGGATGTCCTTCACTAACAGATTCTGATGTAAATAAATAAGCCATTACAATATATTTTTTAAACAGTAATGGATTTGGTGATAATCGGGGAGAAGTTTACGTATCTCGAAATGAGATTCCAAATAAAATTTGGATTAAACTGCTTTAGCATTTTTACCCTTAAAACTAGCTTAAGGCCCCGAGGTTGCAATCAGACAAATCCTTCCTCATTAATAACGATACAAAAGTATGAAAATTGTTTGTATAAAAACCTAAGGAATAGTTTTAATACTAATCTTGGCATAACTTTATTCGTGTTTATTTATAGCTGTATTTCATCTACTATTTTTCTTAATGCATAATTTACTTTGTATATTGTGCGTTATAATTTTCACTTAACTAACCGTTAAATAAACTCAAAATGCATATTGCCGTAGCTGGAAATATTGGTGCAGGTAAAACAACCCTAACCAGATTACTTTCAAAACATTATAAGTGGGAAGCGCATTTTGAGGATGTTGTCGAGAATCCATATTTAGATGATTTTTATAATCAAATGGAACGATGGAGTTTCAACCTTCAAATCTACTTTTTAAACAGTCGATACCGTCAAATTCTTCAAATTAAGGAAAGCGGTAAGGATGTTATTCAGGATAGAACAATCTATGAGGATGCTCATATTTTCGCTCCCAACCTTCACGCAATGGGTTTGTTGACCAATCGTGATTTTCAAAACTATTCTAGCTTGTTCGACTTGATGGAAAGTTTTGTTGAACCACCAGACCTTCTTATCTATTTACGAAGTTCTATACCTAACCTGGTAAAACAAATTCACAAGCGCGGGCGTGAATATGAAAACACTATTTCTATTGACTATCTAAGCCGTTTGAATGAGCGCTACGAGGCATGGATTCACGGATATAAAAAAGGAAACTTACTTATCATCGATGTTGATGATTTAGATTTCGTTGACAACCCTGAAGATTTAGGAACTATACTAAACAAAATAGACGCTGAAATTAACGGCTTGTTTTAAACTCACCTCTTTTAAGCTCAAATTCATTGAAAGATTTTGAAAAGAAGGTTACCGACTTTCTTCACGAAGAAAAACCGTTTTTATTCATTATAGACTTCAATAAGTCTAAAAAACTGGTTTATTCATTTAAAGAAGCTGCTGAACAAAACATCTTTTTCAATATAAAAAGAAAAGGAAACGACAAACATCTAAATTCTAAAACGCTAGATGATAGTCCAATAAATTTACATCCTGAGCCAATATCAAAAGAAATCTATCAAAAAGCTTTTGACACAGTTAAAAAGGAATTAAACAATGGTAATAGCTTTTTACTGAATCTCACATTCCCAACTACACTTAACACAACAGCAAACTTAAAAGAGATTTATCAAAAAGCATCAGCGCCTTACAAACTACTATACAAAGATAAATTCGTGCTTTTCTCACCAGAGTGCTATCTAAAAATCAAGAACGGTGCTATTTTCTCATACCCTATGAAAGGGACTATAAATAACGCTATACCGAACGCAAAAGAATTACTTCTATCCAATAAAAAGGAACTATACGAACACAATACTATTGTAGACCTCATTAGAAACGATCTTTCTATGATTGCAAAAAAAGTAAAAGTCAATAAATTTAGATATATTGAAAAAATAAAAAAAGGCAATCAAGAACTTTTACAGACCAGTACCGAAATACAAGGCGAACTGCCCAAAAACTGGAAAGATGATTTCGCCAACTTGTTATTAAAAACCTTACCAGCTGGATCTATAAGCGGAGCTCCAAAAAAGAAAACTATCGATATTATTGAGCATGTAGAAATTATGCCACGCGGATTTTACACTGGCATATTCGGCGTCTTTGATGGCAGCCAAATTGATAGTGCTGTTAGTATACGGTATATTGAACAAATTGATGGACAACTACATTACAAAAGTGGTGGAGGTATCACTCACTTGAGTACACTAGAAGAGGAATATCATGAACTTTTAGAAAAGATATATGTACCCATTATTTGAATCTGTATGTATTGTGAATGGCGAGATACAAAATGGCAATTATAATGAATCGCGATTCAAATCGTCTTTTCATGCTTTTTTTGGATTTGAGGCAAAATATTCATTATTTGACAAAATAATTTTACCACGGATTGACAAATCCCTAAAATGTAAATTAAGAATCGAATACAATGAAATTGGTGCAAAATGGACAATTTCTGAATATCTCAACAAGATACCCACAAGTCTATTGTTACTAAAAGATGATGAAATAGAATACCCCCTAAAATCTACTAATCGTAAACAATTAAACAACCTTCATCATCAAAAAGGAGATTTTGAAGATGTTCTAATCATTAAAAACGGACACATCACCGATGCTACCTACTCCAATATTCTTTTTACCGATGGCCATAAAATAGTAACTCCTTCTACCCCATTATTACACGGTACTTGTAGAACCAAACTTATTGCTGAAGAAAAAATTACAGAAGCCCCAATTAAAGCAGATGCTATTCACTTTTTCGAAAGCTTCCAATTAATTAATGCTTTGAACGATTTTGACAAAAACAGGTGGATACCTATTCAAAATATTGCAAACGGATAGTATTTAAATAAATCCATTTTCTTTAGCATGCGTTATTGCCTCCTCTGTTTTATTTACCATTAAAAAAGGAATATCCTTGAAGTCTAAAAATAGATTTTCAATCCGCTTCATTCGTTTTGAATGGTTTACACTACGCAGGTAAATTGCTTTTATTCTCCCTGGAAACAAGCTGGAAATCTCTTGATAAATATCTCCATCCTTTTCTCCACTATCACCAATTAATATAAAAGGCAAATTAGGATACGCTTTTAATAAATTACTGATTTCTCGTTGCTTTTGCGGTTTCTCATCATTCTTTTTACGCATTCTAAAACTGGCCATACTACGCAATAAAATAGGACCTTTAGGAAAGCTATTCGTTTTTAAAAAGAGTTCAAGATATCGGTATAAATTCCAAGGACTATGGCTCACATAAAAAAAAGGGTTAGCTTCACTTCCGGTTATTCCATTGTGGAGTTTCATGTAAAAGTCAGAAGCCCCATCTAGTTGCCTACGCTTAGTAGCGCGCTTAAACATGGTATTTAATATTACTTTCCATTTCAATGAAGAAACTACACCAGTATGTAAAATAGTATCGTCTATATCACTAATGACCCCGAATTTAGCATGTTCGCTAGGAATTAGCATTTCACCAGGAAATCGGTTTTGTAATACTATTTCTCTTTTTAAATTCGGATCATTGAACGATAGTTCAAAGTTCAGCCAACCCTCATCATTCGCCAAGTTTTGAAGTCCCTCAATATTTTTATCAATTAAGTAATACCCATCATCATCCGTAGTACCTTCTGCCGTTTCTCCGTTGGCAAAAGTTATTTTAAGGCTAGTATTCCTAACTTCATCCGCTTCAAACCGCTTCCAAGTATTCGCCATCAAATTGAAAATACCTTTTTGATCTAAATCAATATTTTCATCCTCAATAGCGCGACCACGCACATACAGCCGGGTTGCACTGCCGTATGATTGAAAATTAATAATTTGAAGTTTGTCTTTCTTAAAAATACCCATGGCGTTAAAATTACGGTCTTTCGACAACCTTTAAAATTTTTATTTCAACAAAAACTACAAATAGGTTGCTACATAAACCATTTTCGATGGCACCAATCAAATATTGGGGCATTTCACTCATTGAAAACCACCATTGACTCATTACTCGTTTCATACTCCTCTTCTAAAGAATAGTTTTATAAAAGCAAAAAATAATAACCGCATTTGTTCACAACAAGTCTAAATTTCTAAATTATGGAACCAAAAAAGAATCCACAGAAAGACCTCAACAAAAATAGTAGTTTGTATTTCGTACTCGGGCTATTATTAGTACTTGCCATGGTATTTGTAGCTTTAGAATGGAAAACTTACGATACTATTTATGACTTTGACATCGGTCTTAATAAGGTAGATAAAACTATTGACGAAGAAGTGCCCATTTTTGAATTAGAAATAATTCAACCACCAAAACCTCCAGTTTTGCCAACAGAGATAGAAATTGTCGAAGATAACGACCCAATAGAAGAATCATTAATAGAAACTACTGAAGCTAACCCAGATACGGAAATTTTAGAAGCTTCAGATTTAAAAGTAATTGACATACCTGACGAAGTAGAGGTAAATTGGGTGACTATTGAAGAAGTTCCCGTTTTTCCAGGTTGTGAAGATGAAAAGGACAAGAGGGCTTGTTTTAATGACATGATGCAAAAGCATATTCGAAAAAATTTTAGGTATCCAGAATTGGCACAAGAAATGGGACTTCAAGGCAGAGTAAACACGCAATTCATCATTAATAAAGATGGAAGTATTGGCACTATTCTCAAAAGAGGGCCACATGAATTATTAGAAAAAGAAGCAGCACGCATACTTTCTAAACTTCCAAAAATGACACCAGGTATGCAACGTGGAACAGCAGTTAAAGTTCCTTTCAGTATTCCTATCACTTTTAAATTACAATAAGTTAAACATAAAAAAACCATCAGCAATGCTGATGGTTTTTCTTTTATATTCTAATTATCAATTATTTATTAATCTCTACTTTTTCAATTGTTACTTCAGTTGCTGTTCCTTTTTTAAGAACATTTGCATTTTCAAATGCAGCCAATTGCGCTTCTACTTCGGCTTTAGTTCCATTATAGACAACCTCTTCAGTTACCACTTCGCCATTAACTGTTGTTGTATATGTAACTGTTGCTTCTGCTAAATCATTATTTTCAACATTTAGCTCAACCTTAATTTCCTTCGTATCGTTTTGCATAGCAACCCCATCTTCAGCGTGTCCGCCTAATATCGGAGCAATAACCAACCCAATTAAACAAGTTAATTTAATTAAGATGTTCATTGAAGGACCTGATGTATCTTTAAAAGGATCACCAACCGTATCACCTGTTACTGCAGCCTTGTGAGCTTCAGAACCTTTATAGGTCATTTCGCCATTAATCTCAACACCTGCTTCAAAAGATTTCTTAGCGTTATCCCAAGCACCTCCTGCGTTATTTTGGAATATTGCCCATAGCACCCCTGAAACAGTAACACCGGCCATATAACCACCTAACATCTCTGCAATAGCCAATTTGTTCATTCCGAATAATAATGGCGCGAAAGCTATTAATAATGGGAAACCAATAGTCAATAAACCTGGCAACATCATTTCCCTCAGAGAAGCTTGTGTAGATATAGCAACACATTTATCATATTCAGGTTTTCCTGTACCTTCCATAATACCAGGAATTTCTTTAAACTGACGCCTAACTTCCTGAACCATTTCCATTGCAGCTTTACCAACAGCGTTCATCGCTAAGGCAGAAAATACTACTGGCACCATACCACCAACGAATAACATCGCCAATACCGGAGCTTTGAATATATTTATACCATCAATACCAGTGAATGTTACATAAGCAGCAAACAATGCTAAAGAAGTTAATGCTGCAGAAGCAATGGCAAACCCTTTGCCCGTAGCTGCCGTAGTGTTACCTACTGAATCTAATATATCTGTTCTTTCTCTTACGATAGGCTCTTGCTCACTCATTTCTGCAATACCACCTGCGTTATCAGATATAGGACCGAAAGCATCAATCGCCAATTGCATAGCCGTAGTTGCCATCATTGCCGAAGCTGCTAAAGCAACACCATAGAAACCGGCAAAAGCGTAAGACGACCATATTGCCGCTGCAAATAATAATACCGATGGGAATGTAGAAATCATACCTGTCGCCAAACCTGCAATAATATTTGTACCCGCTCCTGTTGAAGATTGTTGTACAATTTTTAAAATCGGTGCTTTTCCTAAACCTGTGTAATATTCTGTTACTGAAGAAATTCCTGCACCAACTACTAAACCAACTAGCGTTGCATAAAATACACGCATCGAAGAAATTTCTTGTAAACCTTCACCAAAGAAATTCATTTGCATTGTTTCAGGTAACATCCAAGTTACTAAACCAAAACATGATACAGCAACTAAAGCTATAGACACCCAATTTCCTAGGTTTAAAGCTCCCATTACTTGAGATTCTTTAGCATCGTTACTTTTTATTTTTACTAGCATCGTTCCAATTACAGAAATAATAATTCCAACCCCTGCAATTGACATTGGTAATAAAATTGGACCAATACCACCAAAGGCATCAGCAATATTTCCACCCATATCTTTAATCACATAGTTACCAAGAACCATTGCAGCTAAAACTGTAGCTACATAAGAACCGAATAAATCTGCTCCCATACCTGCAACATCACCTACGTTGTCACCAACGTTATCTGCGATAGTAGCTGGATTACGAGGGTCATCTTCAGGAATACCTGCTTCTACCTTACCCACTAAATCTGCACCAACATCTGCAGCTTTCGTATAGATACCACCACCTACACGCGCAAACAATGCAATAGATTCAGCACCTAATGAAAAACCTGCAAGTGTTTCTAGAACAATTGTCATATCCATTGTAGAGGTCCAAAAACCTCCCATAAAAAATTGGAAGAATAGAATAAAAAATATGGTAAGACCTAGAACTGCTAAACCTGCGACACCAAGACCCATAACAGTACCACCACCAAATGAAACTTTCAATGCATTAGGTAAACTTGTACGAGCAGCTTGTGTTGTACGAACATTCGTTTTAGTAGCAATTTTCATACCCATGTTTCCAGCAAAGGCTGAAAAAATAGCTCCAAAAATGAATGCTACCACAATTAACCAATGTGTTGTTGGTACTACAAATGAAACTATTGCAAGTAAAACACTTACTATTACTACGAATATGGACAAAAGTTTATATTCTGCACTTAAAAAAGCTAGAGCGCCTTCATAAATGTAATCTGAAATTTCTTTCATTTTCCCATCTCCGGCATCTTGTTTCATTACCCAAGACCTCTTGATACCCATATAAATTAGGCCTAAAACAGCCATTACTATTGGCATATAAATCATTAGTGACTCCATTTAATCTGTTGTTTGTTTAGTTATAAAATTAGCGCGGCTAAAGTAGTAAATTAGAATAGAATAAAAAAAGCCACTTTTTTATACAAAAAGTGGCTTTAATATTAATTGAAATTATTTAAATCACAAAAGTGCGCTTTGCTTTATGCTCACTTTCGTTATATCTCTTCACACATTCGTGGTATATTTCTATCGCTTCTTTAGCATCTCCCCAACCGCCAGTATCTACTTTTTTCTCTTCTAAATCTTTATATACTTGAAAGAAATGTTCAATTTCTTTCAATCTATGCGGATTTAAATCACTGATATCATTGTTGTTACTCCAAATTGGGTCAGAAACAGGCACACAGATAATTTTCTCATCTGGTCCTTTTTCATCCGTCATATGAAACACACCTATTGGCTTCACTTCCATTACCGTCATTGGGTAGGTTGGTTCCGTTCCCATTACCAAAACGTCAAGTGGATCCCTATCTAAGGCCAAAGTTTCTGGAACAAACCCATAATCACCTGGGTACATCATGGAAGAAAAAAGCATACGATCAAATCGTATTTTATGTAAAGCAAAATCGTATTCGTATTTATTTCTACTTCCTTTCGGAATCTCTATTAACACATCAAAGGTCAATCCTTTAGCTGCTGCCATATTTTAAGTTGTTTAATTTATAGTTGTCTATGAAACGGTACTTCTTCGTTATAATTGTAAAAAGTAAATGAATTAAAAGACAAATCCAAACGTTCCAGTAACTCCGAACGGCCTTGCCTCTGGATTATCTAAATAATTACCTCTAAAATTAAAATCTAGTCTAAAGATCTTGAAAATATTACCTATACCGAAGGAATATTCATAATATATCTTTTCTGATGGCGCGCGTAGTGGTGTATTTGCTGTAGCTGGCGCACTTAATGCCTTGTTAGCATCAGATAAATCGCCCCATACCCCACGAATAGCTACAATTTCTCGAAGATTATATTTTCTAAGGAATGGTATTCTTGAGAAAAACCGACCATTAAAATTATGCTGCAAATGAACCGCAGCGTAAGTATCGGTCACAAATTCATAAAAATCTAAATTTGGAAATGTCCCGTAATTTGAGAAAAAAGTTTGATTCCCTGGCACTACACTTAAAAGCCCTAAGGGTACTTCTCCGAATGTTTTACCAAGCTCTACAGTACTTAACAACCTACCGAAACCACCTAACTGCCAAGGCTGGCTATATGAAAATTGAATCTTACTATAATCAAAATCACTATCAAGTACCCCCTTTGTTCCTTTAGTGTAATTCAGTAATATAGTACTATAGGTGTCATTAACATCACGACGCTCAACACCGTAACCGATAGTCTTCTTGCCTGGTGTATATAAAATAAGTGCATTGAAATCGAATTGTCGTATTTCCGACGAGACACCTGTTGGTGATTCTGAATCCACATAATCCAAACTAAAATCATTTGGCAAAGCAGAACTTAATGTTCTAAAGGTACCCCCCGCAGAAAATTTAAAATTAGTTAACGGTTCAATTTCAAAATTAAGAGCACTAAGGTTAATATTGGTCAATCTATTATTGGCGCCGACCGTTAATAAAGATGATGATGCAATACTGCGTCCCAACACATCATTGGTAGCCGTTAAACTAACACCAAGCTGTTCAATATCTCTTCTATTTCCTCCTGATATGATTAACCTACTATTTCTATCCACTAAAAATTTACCGGCAAGACCATGCTTAAATTTTTGATCTTTAAACCCGTATGCCGTATAACCTTCAATTCGCCAAGGGTCATTTTGTCCAAAATATGTTCTTGCCCCAACTCTTACCCGAGCACCTTCAGCACTGTTGTAACCAAAAAAATCATAGACCGAGCCTAAATCAAGATTCCACTTATCCATTTCAACATAACCAGAACCTAATATGCTTACTAAATTATAGTAGGATTTAAATTTAGGGACCGTCTTTAAAGTATCTAATAACTTGTAGATTCCTTTTTCATCTTTATTTAAGGTTTCTAGTCTATTTTTCTCCCAAAACGCATCATCTTTCAATATTTGGTTAACATCTAATGGATTACGTTCTTTTCTATAAGCCTCCCTTGGCTTAGGTTTATTAAAATCATAATTATCATAAACTGTAGTTCTTTTTCCATACAAACCTCTTGACTCCTCTTTTTTATTAAAACTGAAGTCACTCAACATATAATCTCGCTTCAGCAGAAAAACAGAATCATTTACTACTTCAAAATCTTGTTCAATATAAATCTCTTTTACCCAGTTAATATTTGCACTTTTGGTAACCTGTAGATTTATATTTTTAATTGCGTATGTGGAATCATTCACCCAAAAATCTCCTTTAAAGGTAAGTTCATTTTTACGTCGAGGGTAGTATACTATATTATAACACCATTTGTTATCTATAAATGCGCTATCGCGCAACGCATAATTATAAGTATCAACACCTGTTCTAGACAAAGGACTAGTAAAACTTTTATCAAAAAATTTCAGGTAATTATTATAGACATCATATTCTTGATACAAATCCTTTACAAAGGCAATAATGGCTTGGTTGTTTTCAAAACCTGAATTCTTATTCCCTAGTATATCTTCCTTTTCCTCATTCAGTTTATTATCACCGTAAACTTTACTAAAAGTTTCATTCAAGAAAATAGGTAAATAGGTTTTGCCCGTAATTCTAGAAGTGTCCAAATCTTGAAATACAAATTCTAGTCCTTTAAATACTTTACTTTTTATTAAAGAACTGTCTATTGTATTTAAATCAAACTCAACTTTTTCATATTTATCAAAGGCATATTGATTGAATTGCCGAACCCCGTTTTGCCTTTTCTTTGCCCAAATTTTACGGAGAATATCTATAGCAGGATTATTCTTTTTAGATTGTTTACCCGCTATTAAAACCACCTCATTTAGCTGCTCGGCCGACTCTGTAAGTATAATTTTTAAATTATACATTACTTTAGAGGTAAGTTCAAGCTCATATTCCGTATATCCTATAAATGATATGATTGCTGTAGTATAGTCGTTTTCAGATTCTAAATAAAATCTACCATCGTCATTAGTGATCGTGCCCTCGGTAGAATTCTTAAATAAAACATTCGCAAACGAAACTGGCTCGCCCTGCTCATCTATGACAATACCCCCAAACTTAGTTTGAGCGTGAGTTATAAAAAAACAAAAACTGACTATTACTAAGAATATATATTTCATCAAAAATTTTGGTTGTCTTGCAATTATTAAAATAAATTACCTATCAATAAAAAAAGCTTCTCCAGACTTGGTCGGAGAAGCTAAGATACTTTTACAAAAGTATTTTTTATTTATATAAAACTTTCTTAACAGCTGTAACGACATCTTTATAATTCGGCAACCACTCTTCAAATAAAACTGGTGAGTAAGGTGCTGGGGTATCAGCTGTGTTAATTTTAACTATTGGCGCATCTAAATAATCGAATGCATGTGCTTGAACATGATATGTAATTTCAGTAGCAACATTACCAAATGGCCATGCTTCTTCTAAAATCACTAAACGGTTTGTCTTCTTTACAGATTTAAGAACAGCCTCATAATCTAATGGCTTAACAGTACGCAAATCTATAATTTCACAACTAATACCATCTTTTTCTAATTCATCGGCCGCTTTATCAGCTTCCTTAATAATCTTACCAAAAGAAACTATCGTAACATCTTTACCTTCACGACGAATATCAGCAACACCTAATGGAATGGTATAATCTCCCTCTGGAACTTCACCCTTGTCACCATACATTTGTTCAGACTCCATGAAAATAACTGGGTCATTATCACGTATAGCTGCTTTCAACAATCCTTTTGCATCAGCTGGATTCGACGGTACAACAACCTTTAAACCTGGACAGTTCGCATACCAACTTTCAAAAGCTTGTGAATGCGTTGCTCCCAATTGACCTGCAGAACCAGTTGGCCCTCTGAATACTATTGGACAAGGAAACTGTCCGCCAGACATCTGTCTAATCTTAGCTGCATTATTTATAATTTGATCTATACCTACCAACGCAAAATTGAAGGTCATAAATTCAATAATCGGTCTATTACCTGTCATGGTAGAACCAACACCAATCCCTGCAAAACCAAGTTCTGAAATTGGTGTATCTATAACCCTCTTAGGACCAAATTCATCCAACATACCCTTGGAAGCTTTATAGGCGCCGTTATATTCTGCTACCTCTTCACCCATCAAATAGATAGACTCGTCCCTTCTCATTTCTTCGGACATTGCCTCGACTATCGCTTCTCTAAATTGTAGTGTTTTCATCTATCGAAAATATTAATCTTTGTTATATGCTAGAAAGCAAGCAAAAATAGGAAATATAATGTCAATTAATAGAACGCTGTATTTAAAAAAAGTTATAAAATTTACTATGCGTGCATAGTAAATTTAGAATTAAATAGTTATCTTCGTGGTTATTGAATTAAAGTTTTTACACATGAAGATATTAGTTTGTATAAGTAATGTTCCAGATACCACCTCTAAAATAAATTTCACCGATGGCGATACTAAATTCGATACCAATGGCGTTCAATTTGTTATCAACCCAAATGATGAATTCGGATTAACAAGAGCAATGTGGTTTAAGGAAAAACAAGGAGCTACGGTACATATTGCAACCGTAGGCGGACCAAATGTTGAACCTACAATGCGTAAAGCACTAGCTATTGGTGCAGACGAGGCTTTTAGAATAAACGCTGAACCTACCGATGGCTTTTATGTTGCACAACAATTGGCCGAAGTTGTTAAAAACGGAGGATATGATTTAGTGATAGGCGGTAGAGAATCTATTGACTATAATGGTGGCATGGTGCCTGGTATTTTAGCTTCATTATCTAACATGAATTTTATAAATTCTTGCATCAACCTAGAAATTGATGGTGACAATGTTACCGCAGTAAGAGAAATTGATGGAGGTAAAGAGAAATTAAGCAGCTCACTACCACTAGTTGTTGGAGGACAAAAAGGTTTAGTGGAAGAAAGTGATTTACGCATACCGAATATGCGTGGCATTATGATGGCAAGAAAAAAAACCTTAAGTGTTTTAGAACCTGTTGATGGTCTTAAAGCAACTGAAGACAAAAAATTCGACAAACCAGCAGCAAAAGGTCAAGTTAAACTTGCCGACAACGTAGACCAATTGATTGATCTATTACATAATGAGGCTAAAGTCATTTAATATCCCACAAGTCGGGTACTAATTAAAAAGAAAGAAAAATGTCAGTTTTAGTATATACAGAATCAGAAAAAGGAAAATTTAAAAAGAACGCACTTGAGGTCGCCTCTTACGCATCAGCTGTTGCAAAAATGATGGGAACCACTGTTACCGCAGTTGCCTTCAATAGCACCGATAATGAATTGTTAGGTGCTTATGGTGTTTCTAAGATTTTAAATGTTAAAGATGAGTCCTTAACATTTAATGCTGGCGCTTATGCCGCAACTATTGCACAAGCTGTTAAAAGTACAGACGCCAAGGTTGTTATTCTTAGTTCTAGCACCGATACCAAATATTTAGCTCCACTATTAGCCGCGAAATTATCTGCCGGGTACGCACCTAACGTAGTACAAGCCCCTGAAAGCATTTCTCCATTCATGGTTAAAAGAACCGCATTCAGTAATAAGGGATTTGCTCACACTCAAATAGCTACTGACATTAAAATCATCGGAGTATCTAACAATGCATTTGGTGCTCATGAAAACAAGACAGATCTTACGGTAGAAGATATTAGTGGCACTTCGGATGAAAATACGAACAACACTAAATCAGTAGAAATTGACAAAGTGGTAGGTAAAGCTACAATTGCAGATGCCGATATTGTGGTATCTGCTGGAAGAGGATTGAAAGGTCCAGAAAATTGGGGAATGATTGAGGAACTTGCCGATATACTTGGTGCTGCTACAGCATGCTCTAAACCAGTATCCGACCTTGGTTGGAGACCACATGGAGAACATGTTGGTCAAACAGGTAAGCCCGTAGCAAGTAATCTTTACATCGCTATTGGTATTTCTGGAGCAATTCAGCATTTGGCAGGAGTTAGCGCTTCAAAAACAAAAGTTGTTATCAATAATGACCCTGAAGCACCATTTTTTAAGGCTGCAGATTACGGAATTGTTGGCGATGCCTTTGAAGTAGTTCCACAATTGATTGAAAAATTAAAGGTTTTTAAAGCTCAAAACGGCTAATTTTTTGTTATTTTGTGCCCCTTAAAGGGCTGTTCAGATAGTTGGAGCCCCAAGTATTTTGAACAGCCTTTTTTAGTTAAAGATATATGAGTCTAGTACGTTTAAAAATAAAAGGTATTTCCTATAGCCAAACTCAAAATGGTGCCTATGCACTGATTCTGAATGAGGTAGAAGGTGATAGAAAATTGCCAATAGTCATTGGCGCTTTCGAAGCTCAGTCTATTGCAATCGCTTTAGAGAAAGAAATAAAGCCACCAAGACCCTTAACACATGACCTTTTTAAGAATTTTTCAGATAGGTTCGATATTGTGATCAAACAAGTTATTATTCACAAATTAGTGGATGGCGTTTTTTATTCTAGTATCATTTGTGAAAGAGACGGTATCGAAGAAATTATAGATGCGAGAACAAGTGATGCAATCGCATTGGCTTTACGTTTTAATGCTCCTATCTTCACTTATAAGACTATATTGGATAAAGCTGGGATTTTTCTGAAATTCTCATCAAAGGATAAAGAAAAAAAGGATAGTGATGATAGTATTATGGTCGATGAAATTCTACAAGAAGGTGAAACTATAGAAATAGAATCTGGTGCATCAGATGGTTATACCGAACTAACGATAGGTGAACTCGAAGCAGAGTTAAAAAAAGCGGTCACTAATGAAGATTATGAAAAGGCCGCCAAATTGAGAGATGAAATCTCAAAACGCAACTAATATTAAATTATAGTTTATGAAAAAGGGCAAATGGTTGCTATTTTTTGCACTAATACTCACTACAATTACATTTGCTCAAGACGTAGACGTAACTCAAACCATACAAGACACTGCCGACACTACTTTAGTTGAAGATGTCGCTACTGCTAGTGTTATGGGTATGGAACCAAATGAAGGCTTTTCCCTTAATAGTCTTGGTAGAGGTATTCTTGGAATGGCTGTCTTATTACTTTTAGCATTTTTATTCAGTTCTAATAGAAGAGCTATTAACTGGAAAACTGTTGGTATTGGGCTTGCATTACAGTTAGTTATTGCTATTGGCGTACTTAAGATTCCATTTGTACAATTGGTTTTTGAGCAAATTGGAAGAATCTTTGTTAGCATTTTAGAATTTACCCGCGCAGGTAGTAAATTTCTTTTTGAAGGTCTTGTAGTAGACACGGGTACTTTCGGGTACATATTTGCTTTTCAAGTACTACCAACAATTATATTTTTCTCTGCTCTAACCTCCTTATTATTCTATTTAGGATTGATACAAAAAGTGGTAAAGTGGCTTGCTTGGGCACTTTCTAAAACCTTGGGTATTTCAGGACCTGAGAGTCTTTCTATTGCCGGAAATATATTTCTTGGACAAACCGAAGCTCCTTTATTGATAAAAGCATATCTAGAAAAAATGACCAAATCAGAGATTCTATTGGTCATGATTGGCGGTATGGCAACTCTTGCTGGTGCAGTTTTAGCTGCTTATATCGGATTTTTAGGTGGTGAAGATGAATTGTTACAATTAGTATTTGCTAAGCATTTACTAGCAGCTTCTGTAATGGCGGCACCTGGGGCTATTGTAATATCTAAAATGTTATACCCACAAACTGAAGAAGTAAACAGTGATATTCATGTTTCCTCAGAAAAAATTGGAGCCAATGTATTGGATGCTATATCAAATGGAACTACTGAAGGGTTAAGACTAGCAGTTAATGTTGGTGCAATGCTTTTAGTATTCGTAGCCATTATTGCAATGGTTAACGGTATTCTAGAGTGGACAGGTGACCTAACCAATTTAAACACCTGGATTGCCGACAATACATCGTATCAAAAATTTTCTCTTGAAGCAATCTTAGGTTCAATATTCGCCCCTTTAATGTGGCTAATAGGTGTTGCTAATGAGGACATCATGCTGATGGGTCAGTTATTGGGGATCAAGTTAGTTGCAAGTGAATTTGTCGGCTATATACAGCTGGCAGAATTAAAAGATTTATCCACCCTACCACATTTAAAATACAATAAGTCGGTAATTATGGCTACTTATATGCTATGTGGTTTTGCCAACTTTGCTTCTATAGGCATCCAAATAGGAGGTATTGGCTCACTTGCCCCAGGACAACGGAAAACATTATCAGAATTCGGAATGAAAGCTGTTTTAGGCGGGTCTTTAGCCTCGTTACTTTCTGCTACTATTGCAGGTATGATTTTAGGATAAATTCCTAAAATCAGTAATCATCATGCTAATTATCAAATACATATGCATTTTTGGCATTCTTTATCTGTACTTAGTCGATGTAAATGATTTTCTTCAACATTATTTAATAACTTCCCATTCCCCTTATTAAATTTCCACTTTTCATTGTCTTAATTAAGGCACTTGAAGTAAAAATTTTAGAATTGGAATGAAGTATTATTTTATATTTTCCCTCTTGCTTACCCTAAGTGGCAAAGCTCAAAACATAGGAGATTTCATTTCGGTTAATCCGGTATCTCAAAATACGGATTTCAATATTCCCTCTACCCATACGTTTCAGTCCATTATCTCCAGAGGTGATGCGTTAACGCAAGGTGGAACATTACCTGGAAATACAGATTTCACTGGTTACGTCCCTATTAGCAATAGCAGTACAAATGGGTATTTAAGCATCAATGCAGAAATTGCTCCAGGTGCTGTGTCCATTTTAGATATTAACTTTAATCCAACCTCAAAACTTTGGTCTACCTCCTATTCACAAGCTGTTGATTTTAGTGATTATGTATTAACTGCTGCGAATTGCTCTGGAACTGTAACCCCATGGAATACTATAATAAGTTGCGAAGAGTACACATCAGCAGAATTATTTCAAAATCAGTCGATTCCCGTGGATCTTAATAATGATGGCTACCATGATTTAGGCTGGGCAGTGGAGATAAACCCTGCAACCAAAACCGTAATCGATAAGCGATGGGCTTTAGGAAACTTTAAGCATGAAAATTTAGTGATTCATAGTAATCAGAGAACTGCCTATCAAGGGGCAGATGCTACAGTTGGTTATCTTTATAAGTTTGTTGCCGATGCCGCCCAAGATTTAAGTAGCGGAAAATTATATGTTTATAAGGGACTTAAAAACGGACCTGGAAATTGGATACTTTTAAACAATACCACAAAAGCGGAACGAAACTCAACCGTTGACCAAAGTAGTGCTGTAGAAGCCACTATATTTAGTGGTATTGAAGATGTAGAAATAGGACCAGGTGGATATATTTATTTTGCCGTAAAAAATGAAGACCAAGTTTATAGATTTCAAGATTCGGATCCAATAACTGGAACTACAGTATCAAACATGGAAACTTTCGTTGGGAATAGAACCTACGATATTACTCATTCCGGTGGCACTACTAATGTGAATTGGGGTTATGGAAATGACAATTTAGCTTTTGATAACGACGGTAATTTATGGGTACTACAAGATGGTGACAACAATTATATTTGGGTCGTAAAAAATGGCCATACTCAAGCGAATCCGAAGGTTGAGATATTTGGAACTACACCTATTGGGTCTGAACCTACAGGTATAACTTTTTCCCCTGATTTTCGTTTCCTTTTCATGTCTATTCAACACCCAAATTCTGGCAATAACTCTACAACCCAAACTGATGCCGCCGGAAATGAGGTGCCTTTTGACAAAGATATTTCGTTGGTCATCGCTTTGAATGAAAATTTAGGAACTACAACTGAATATGCATGGTATTTAGATGCCGATGGAGATGGATATGCTATAGCTCCTACTGTTACTAGCAGTAATAGCCCTGGACCTGGATATACCCAAAATGTGCTTCCCCTAACAGATTGTAACGATAATGACCCTAATGTGTTCGAAGTTTCAACTTGGTACTTAGATGCCGATGGTGACAATTATGCTGTTACACCTACAATACAAAGTTGTAACTCTCCAGGAACTAGATATACCCAAAATATGCTTCCCTTAACAGATTGTGACGATAATGACCCTAATGTATTCGAAGTTTCAACTTGGTATATTGATGCCGATGGGGATGGATACACTACCTCCAACAGCATTGAAAGTTGTACTAGCCCAGGAGCTAACTTTACAAATTTAGCTTCTTCAGTTATTGATTGTGATGATACCGACGCTTCTGTTTTTCAAGTTTCGACATGGTATCTTGATGCTGACGGAGACAACTATGCCATTTTCCCAACTGTGGAAAGCTGTAATAGCCCTGGACCAGGATATACCCAAAATATACTTCCTTTAACGGACTGTGACGACAACGACCCTAATGTGTTCGAAATTTCAACTTGGTATTATGATGCCGATAGTGATGGCTATGCTGTTACACCAACTGTGGAAAGCTGTAATAGCCCTGGACAAGGATATACCCAAAACGTACTTCCTCTAACGGACTGTAATGATAACGACCCAAATGTATTCGAAGTTTCAACTTGGTATTATGATGCCGATAGTGATGGCTATGCCGTTACACCAACTGTTGAAAGCTGTAATAGCCCTGGACCAGGATATACCCAAAACGTACTTCCCCTAACGGACTGTGACGATAACGACCCAAATATATTCGAAGTTTCAACATGGTATTTAGATGCCGATAGTGATGGCTATGCCGTTGCAACAACAGTGGAAAGCTGTAATTCCCCAGGCACAGGGTATACACAAAACGTACTTCCTCTAACGGACTGTGACGATAATGACCCGAATGTATTCGAAGTTTCTACATGGTACTTAGATGCCGATGGTGACAACTATGCTGTTTCACCAACCGTGGAAAGCTGTACTTCTCCCGGAATTGGATATACCCAAAATGTACTTCCCCTAACGGATTGTGACGATAATGACCCTAACGTTTTTGAAATTTCAACATGGTATCTTGATGCCGATGGTGACAACTATGCTGTTACACCCACAATACAAAGTTGTATTTCGCCCGGAACTGGATATACCCAAATTGTGCTTCCCCTAACAGATTGTGATGATAACGACCCTAATGTGTTTGAAGTTTCAACCTGGTATTTGGATGCTGATGAGGACAACTATGCCGTTGAACCCACAATACAAAGTTGTAATTCACCCGGAACTGGATATACCCAAATTGTGCTTCCCTTAACGGATTGTGACGACAACGACCCAAATGTGTTCGAAGTATCAACTTGGTATTTGGATGCCGATGGGGACAACTATGCCGTTGAACCCACAATACAAAGTTGTAATTCGCCCGGAACAGGATATACCCAAAATATACTTCCCCTAACAGATTGTGATGATAACGACCCTAATGTGTTTGAAGTTTCAACCTGGTATTTGGATGCTGATGGTGATGGGTATACCACTTCTGAAACTATTGAAAGTTGCAATAGTCCCGGTATTGACTATAACCTTATACCTTCTGAGAAAATTGACTGCGATGACGAAAACGAACAAATAAACCCTGAAACAATTTGGCGATTAGATGCTGACGAAGATGGTTCAGCAGATAATGAAGAATTCGTAGTTGATTGCATATCTCCAGGTGCTGGTTTTACCAATAATAATCTTGTGCCATATTCTATTTCCGATAAAATCATTGCATATCCTAATCCCACGACTGAAGCTATAATAATTGACCTTGGTGAGATTAAATCCGCAATTAAATTAACATTGGTAAATTCTTCGAAAAAATTGGTGCTTTCCAAAAATTTTAAAAGCCAGCGCTTTTTAACTATTGATTTATCAGCTCTAGCTTCAGGAATTTATTTTGTAGAAATAGTTGAGCAAAATAAAGTTATTGGATCTCATAAAATCATCAAACTTTAAATTTTTAATATTTCTTTAGTTAATAAATTTTCATAAACCTTTATATAAATCTTCTTTATAAATT
>RCMY010000694.1_pt1 | contig 31973 bp, 30 predicted proteins | sample 2041341 | NCBI WGS metagenome assembly RCMY01 (sample SAMN09708234, study PRJNA481090) | Marine sediment metagenome, whole genome shotgun sequencing project. | reverse complement strand
AACACGGAAGACTCGATGACTGACTCTGCAATCATCTACACGATCACTGATGAAGCCCCGGCGCTTGCGACGTACTCGCTCCTGCCAATCATCCAGGCCTACGCCGGCGCCGCCGGAGTTGCCGTCGAGACACGTGACATCTCCTTGGCTGCTCGCATCATCGCCAGCTTCCCTGAGGCGCTCACCGCAGAGCAGCAGATGGATGACGCACTGGCCGAGCTTGGCGAGCTGGCGACGAGCCCGGCGGCCAACATCATCAAGTTGCCCAACATCAGCGCATCGATGCCCCAACTCCGAGAGGCCATCGCCGAGCTTCAGGCCAAGGGCTACGCCCTTCCTGAGTATCCAGACGATCCCTCCACAGACGAAGAGCAGGAGACGAAGGCCCGCTACGGCCGCGTGATGGGAAGCGCCGTCAATCCCGTCCTTCGTGAGGGCAACTCCGACCGACGCGCACCCAACGCGGTCAAGGAGTACGCCCGAAAGAACCCGCACTCGATGGGCGCCTGGTCAAGCGACTCCGAGACGCACGTGTCCACCATGACCGGTGGTGACTTCTTCAGAAACGAGAAGTCCGTCACGATCGGTGCTGACGACACGCTTCGGATCGAGCACACAGCAAGCGACGGCACGGTCTCCGTCCTGAAGGACTCGATCCCGGTGCTCGCTGGTGAGATCGTCGATTCGACGTTCATGAGCAAGAAGGCGCTGGTTGCCTTCTTGGCCGAACAGGTTGCTGAAGCCAAGGCGCAGGGTGTGCTGTTCTCGCTGCACATGAAGGCGACGATGATGAAGGTCTCCGACCCCATCATCTTCGGTCATGCCGTGAAGGTCTTCTTTGCCGACGTGTTCGCTGAGTACGGCGACGTCATCGACGCTGCCGGTGTCGACGTCAACAACGGCCTGGGCAGTCTGCTCGGCGCCATCGACAGCATCGACGCTGGCGACGCCATTGTCGCAGCGGTCACCAAGGCATACGAAGACGGGCCCGATCTCGCCATGGTCGACTCCGACAACGGCATCACCAACCTCCACGTTCCGAGCGATGTCATCATCGACGCATCGATGCCCGCCATGATCCGCACTTCTGGCCAGATGTGGAATGCCGAGGGCAATCTGCAAGACACCAAGGCCGTCATCCCCGACAGCAGCTACGCACCTCTCTACGCGGCAACCATCGACTTCTGCCGGGAGCACGGCGCATTTGATCCCACCACGATGGGCACAGTGCCCAACGTCGGCCTCATGGCCCAGAAGGCCGAGGAGTACGGCTCGCACGACAAGACTTTCGAGATGTCCGCTGATGGCATCGTCAAGGTCGTCGACAGCAGCGGCGCCGTTCTGATGGAGCACACAGTCGAGGCTGGCGACATCTGGCGTGCATGCCAGGTGAAGGATGCCCCCGTACAGGACTGGGTGAAGCTTGCGGTCAACCGAGCACGGGCGACTGGTTGGCCTGCGGTCTTCTGGCTCGATGCCGAGCGAGCCCACGACGCTCAACTCATCACCAAGGTCAACACCTACTTGGCCGATCATGACACCGACGGTCTCACCATCGAGATCATGGCAGTGGCCGAGGCGACCTCGTACACGCTTGCTCGCACCAAGGCTGGCGACAACACCATCTCGGTCACCGGCAACGTTCTGCGCGACTACCTCACCGACCTCTTTCCGATCCTCGAGCTGGGTACATCGGCCAAGATGCTCTCGATCGTTCCGCTGATGAATGGTGGCGGTCTCTTCGAGACCGGCGCTGGCGGCTCGGCCCCGAAGCACGTTCAGCAGTTCGAAAAGGAGAACCACCTCCGCTGGGATTCGCTCGGTGAGTTCCTTGCCCTTGCTGTCTCGCTCGAGCACTACGGCGAAGTCACTGGCAACGCGTCGGCGCAGATCTTGGGCGATGCGCTCGACGCAGCCACTGGCAAGTTCCTCGATTTGGGCAAGTCACCCTCCCGGCGGGTCAACGAACTCGACAATCGCGGCAGCCATTTCTACCTGGCGATGTACTGGGCAGAGGCTCTCGCGACGCAGAGCTCCGACCCCGTCCTGGCAGAGCGGATGAACACCGTGCACGCTGCGTTGGCAGCTGCAGAAGACGCCATCGTGACTGAGCTCAATGGTGCTCAGGGCGTCGCCATGGACATCGGTGGCTACTACGCACCCGATGCGGCGCTCGCCGCCGCAGCCATGCGACCCAGCTCCACCCTCAACGCCATCATCGACGCTGTCTGACGCCTCGGCTGATGACCGCCGATATTCACGAGCTTCTCTCCGCTGAGCGGCGCGACCTCGCCACACACATCGAACGAATCGAAGCCGAAGGCCGTGCGAACGGCTCGGCTTCGATCTCGTTCGGCAAGCGCATTGGCGATGGCACCGCCGTCGCAGTCGAGCGGCTCAATGAACTCGCCATCCTCGAACGGCTGACCAAACAGCACCGCAGCGTCGTCAGAGCGGAGGAGAAGCTCGCCGACGGCTCGTATGGAGCGTGCGACGGGTGTCGCGACAGAATCGGCGCTGATCGCCTCGAGGCCCTTCCGTGGGCCATTCACTGTCTGACCTGCGCCGACCTCGAGGTCGTCCCTGGCGCAGATGATCCTCCGCCCGGGACTCCCAGGCCGGATGGGCCCCGATCTGCCACCGCTGACACGTCCTCACCTTGGGACATTCTCGGCTGAGAGGCGATCCGATTCGCAACTCAAGCCGCCGGTACGAGTGGTCGATGTCGAAGAGATGTCGACGAACAGTTCCATCCCAGCGAGCACGACCGACGCTCTCGCGAAACTTGAACAGCACGTCGACGTGCGTCCTGTGCTGTACGCAACGAAGTTCGTTCGACCGGAAGAGAAGCTCAGGGGCTCATCGACCGCGGCCGTGGCTCGTTTCGCCATCGACAGTGCGTTCAAGTCCGCGAGTCGAGCGATTTCAACCGGGATCCCGACCGACGGCTGGATGATCGTGACACCGGCGGGCCTGCACATCTTCAAGAAGTCGCTGATGGGAGGTGTCGGCAAAGCGGTCGGCACGCTCACCAACGACGTCATCGCCGGAGTTTCGGTGGCCCACGGCAAGAAGGCGACCCAGACACAGATCACCATCACGATGATCGATCAGTCGTTCGCAACGGTCTGGGTCCGGACTGCGGAGACGTATCCAGCCCTCTCGCCTTGGATCCGAGGCGTCTCTTCCGGCGCACCGAGCGATGGGGGCGTGGCCGAGCGCCTTGCGGCGGTCCCCGAAGCGCCGACATTCGATCCACAAGAGTTGCTTGGATCGATCGGCGGACACTGAGAGCGGTCCCTCCGGTCCCTGATTGAAACGTGTACAGCCCGGGCCGCCTTCTCAGCCTGACGCTGTTTAGGTCAGGACGCCATCGTCGCCTTTGTCCCGCAGCGGAACGATCGTGAGTTCGTCGGTATCGACGAGGTCACCGAAGTACGGCTCCGCCCGAGTCGGTGAAGCAAACAGCCCCGGCCGAAGCCGAGGCTGTTTGTCTTGCTTGACTACTGGCGATTCGGGCCTCACGGCTCGAACCGAAGCTTCAGATGAAGCTGATTCAGCGCTTCTTCTTGGCTGCGAGGAGCCATTCCTTCATCGGAGCCGAGGTGCTCAGCTTGATGGAGCGGCTCTTCTTGATCTTGATGGATTCACCCGTCTGGGGGTTCCGGCCGGTACGCGGTGGGCGCTCGCCCATCGAGAATGTACCGAAGCCCGGCCATGCGACCTTCTCGCCTGACTTGACGGTCTCTGCCGCGTGGTCGAAGAACGCTGCAAGCACAGCTTCGGCGCTCTTCTTGTCGGTGCCGGCGCGCTCTGCGACGGCCTGGATCATTTCTGCCTTGGTTGCCATGTGCAACAACTCCCGCTCGTTGGTAAGGGTGTATTCGAAGGCATAAGACAGCAGAAAACCCAGCAGGAGTGGGGGATGCTGCGAAATTCTCGCGATTCATGCAGCGCCGGCGAGCCAGCTAGCGCGCCGCTTGCATCGGCTGGCCATCGCGAGGTCGCACCATGAGATGCAAAGACCCGCTCGGATCAGGAATGATGCCGACGTGGGTGAACCCAGCATTGGCCAGGGCCCCCCACGAGCGACGATTCGCCGAGAACGGGCCCGCGCCCACGTGAGTCCACTCCTCATGCCCGCCGAAGACGACCTCGACGACGAACCGATCGATCATCGCCGACCCTCGACCGCCGCCCCGCTTGCCCGCTTCGCCAATGAGGTAGTCGATGCCAGCGGTGGTCGCAGGAACACCAAGGGCATGCCATGCGCCGCATTCTCCTGGATCGGCCGTCACCGGATAGCACTGGATCCAACCGAACGGATCGCCGCTGTCCAACGCCAGCCAGTGCTCCACGTGGTCTTCGACTGCATCGAAGTAGTGGTTCTTGACGGCCTCGGGCGACACATCGTCGCCCTCCCACCACTCGACCACACCAGGCTCGTTCAGCCACCGGTGCATCAGCTCGAAGTCGTGGGCCGCCAGCGGACGGAATGTGATCACGGTCAGCCGCGACGGGTCACGAAGACTGGAATCTCACGATCGGTCTTCTCCATGTAGTCGGTGTAGGTCGGGAAGACGGCCACCGCTCGTTCCCACCACGCAGCTCGTTCATCGCCCGAGACGATCTCGACGGTGGCGCTGAAGGGTTCGGGGCCATCCTGAACCGTGACAGCAGGGTCGGCGACGAGATTGTGATACCACCCGGGATGGCTGGGCGCTCCGCCCTTCGACGCGACGAGGGCGTAGTCGCCGTCGTGCTCGACTCGCATCAGGGGCACCTTGCGAACGGCGCCGCTCTTGTGCCCTTTGCAGGTCATCACGATGATCGGGATGCCGGAATCACGAAGTGTGTTGGCTTCGGTACCGCCAGACCGTTCGTAGGCCTCGACCTGTTCGCTTACCCAGTCCCATGTGCTCGGGACGTATTCACCTTGGATCGTCATGGGCTGATCCTACGCGAACAACGCTGAACGTTCAGCCGACGTGGCCAACGTGGGCGACACGGGTACGTCCAGCGGCGCCGGCAAAGACGAATGCAAAGACGAACACGATCGCACCGGCGAGCACGATGACGGGACCGGAGGCAACGTCGAGGTGGTAGCTGGCGTTCATGCCAACAAAACCGGTGACGGCTCCGATCGCCGTCGCCATCCACAGCATGGTCGAGAAGGTCGACGTCAGCAGACGAGCCACGACAGCAGGCAGCACCAAGGCAGCAGCGATGAGGGTGACACCCATGACGTTCATGGTGGCCAGGATTGCTGCTGCCAAGAAGCCCATCAGGACGCCATCGGTGACAGCTACGTTGACGCCGCTCACCTCGGCCACGTCCGGATCAAACGTGACGAACAGCAGCCGGCGATAGCTCGCAGCGATGGCTGCCACGGTTGCAGCGGTGACGCCAATGATGACCCACACATCTGTTGTCGAGACGCCGAGCACATTGCCGAAGAGGGCAGCATCAGCGTTCTGACCGCTGGTGCCGTAGATCTGGATGAGCGCGAGACCGAGAGCGAACGAGGCTGTGGTGACGACACCGATCGCCGCGTCTGAGCCAACTGGACGACGGCGAGTGATACCGCCGATCAGGAGCGCCGAGGCCAGTCCCCAGATGCCAGCGCCCAGGAAGACATTGACACCAATGAGCGAGGAGGCGGCAAAGCCACCGAAGATCGAATGGGCCAAACCGTGACCGATGTAGCTCATCGAACGAAGCACGACGTAGCAACCGATCAGACCACACAATGCGCCAGCGATCGTTGCCACGAGGAGGCCGTTGCGAAAGAACTGGAACTCGTATGGTCGGAGGGCATCAGACCACACCGAGCCAAGCACGGAATGGGTCATTGCAAACGAACCGAGGATCATCGTCCGGCCACTTCGGAGACGCCTGATCGACCGCTCTCGTTGTCTGAAAGCGTGATGGTGCCGTTGAGTCCAATGACAGAATCGATGGGGCGGCGAGCGTCGACGACGACGGGCATGCCTGCGTGCTCGAGGACTTCCATCGGGGAGCCGTAGGTGAGTTCGAGGATCTCTGGCGTCAACACGCGTTGTGGGGTGCCTGTGCCGATGACTCGGACGTTCAGGCACATGACGGTGGGCAGGTGGGCGGCGATTCCGTTGAGATCGTGGGTTGTGACGACGATGGCGAGACCCTCGGCGCGCAGTTCGTCGAGCAGGTGGAGAACCTCGTGGCGAGTTTGCACGTCGAGGCCACTCGTGGGCTCGTCGAGGAGCAGGACGTCGGCATCGATCATGAGCGCCCTCGCGAGGAACATGCGCTGCTGCTGGCCCCCGCTCAATGCGCGGATGTGACGATCAGCCAGGCCCCCGAGGCCGAGTCGATCGAGCACGGCTTCGAGCTGGCGCCGTTCGGCCTTGCGTTCGCCGGCTGTCGACCAGAAACGACGAAGGGGGCGCGTTCGCGCCATCAGAATGCACTCGGCGACCGTGACCGGGAAGTCCCAGTTGACCTGCTCGAGCTGAGGGACGAAGCCAAAGCGGATGCCGGGGGCTCGCTGAACCGAGCCACGCGTCGGCTCCACGCTGCCGGAGAGCGCTCGGAGCAGCGTGGTCTTGCCCGAGCCAGACGGCCCGACGATGCCGAGGAAGTCTCCTGCCCGAACGTCGAGCGAGACCGAGTCGAGGACCAGGTCGTGGCTGTACGCGTGCGACACATCGTCGACACGAATCAGAGCGTCAGAGGTGGCGGTGAGAGACATGTTGGCTCAGTTCCGTCGCTGGAAGCGCTGACAGCAGCGCTGTTGAGAAGAGGGCTTCATTGCGGATAGTCGGCAGTGTCGTCGACGGTGTTGCGGGGCGTGAGATCGGACAGGGCGGCCGGGTCGCCGCCCAGGGCCTCGGTCATCGTGATGTAATTGCTTCGCATCAGGCCGACCCATGAGTGTTCGGCATCGCCTGGAACACCGGGAAGATCATCATCTCGAAGCGTGTCGACGAAGGTGCCGCCGGCCTCGTTGGCGATCTGGTCGAGAATCGGTGACGGGAACACCTCAGACCCGAAGACAGCGGGAACCCCGGTCTCACGAACCTGGTCGATCAGGTCAGCTACTTCCTGAGGTGACGGTTCGCCGAAGTCGGCTGGTTGGATGGCCCCGATGACCGTGAAGCCGTAGTTCTCTGCGAAATAGGCGTAGGCATCGTGGTAGGTCAGGAGCACCCGGTTGCCGTCAGGGATGGTGCTGAAGCTGGCAACCATCGCCTCGTCGAGCTCGGCCACGATGTCGACAAACGCCTCGTAGTTGGTCTGGTACACCTCGGATCCGTCTGGATCGATGTCGCTGAGCGTCGCTCTGATGATCTCGGCGTACGCGAGCGCATAGTCGGGGTCGGTCCAGAGGTGGGGATTGGGCTTGCCATCAGCTTCGGGGAACGAGAAGTCGTACTTGTACTCAGCTGGGTCGAGAGACTCATTGCCCAGTTCGATCAAGGGCGTGTCGGTCGGCTTCACGGTGAGCGCCAAGAGCTTGGTCGGCTCCTCCAGAACCAGTCCGTTGATGAAGATGGCGTCGGCCTCGGCGAACAACTCGGCGGCGCTGGGGGCCGGCTCGAAGGTATGGGAGTTGGTTCCCTCAGGAACGACACCGACGATGTCCGCTCGATCGCCAGCGATGTTGGCGGCGATCGACGTGATCGGAGCGACCGTCGTGACGATGGTGACGCGGTCGCTGCTGGCCTCGGACTCGGCGCTGATGTCGCCACTCGAATCACCGCATGAAGCAGCGAGCATGGCAAGGGTCAGGGACAGGAACCGAGCGGTGATGATGCGGGTCTTCACGGGAGCGACCGTACTGCTTACTGCAAGCTGGTCGCAGTACCGGGCGATCCGAAATCTTCTTCTGCCGGGGGCGAAAGAGGCCCCTACTTGCGCGGTTCCCTGGGGAGGCCCAGAACACGCTCACCGAGGATGTTGCGCATCACGTCGGAGGTGCCGCCCATGATCGTGTAGCCAGGGGCGTACGCAAGGCCCTTGCCCACGTCGTCGAAGAGCATGGCGTCAGCGCCGAAGACTCGCGAAACGAACTGGGCCACCCGCCACTCGTGTTCGGTGCAGAAGCACTTGGTGGCAGCGCTGAAGCCGGCAGGAGCTTGACGCAGCACCTCGCGGTACACCAGGAGACGCCCGACTCGGTAGCCGGTTTCCAGCTCGGCGATTTCGTTTCGAATCAGCGGGTCGGTGGTGTCGGCTCGCTCGACGGCGAGGTCGTAGAGCGCCCGATTCGAGACCAGACGATCGATACCGCCTCGTTCGTGCTCGAGTTGCTTCATCGTCTGTTTGAAGGCATTGCCCTCGACGCCGACCAGGTTGACAGCCGGCACCCGCACATCGGTGAAGTACACCTCACAGAAGTGGCGGTTGGTGGTCATGTCGGTGATGGGCCGCACCTCGATGCCAGGCAGGTCCATCGGCACGATGACCTCGGAGATCCCCTGGTGAGGCGGGCCGTCGGCGGCAGTCCGGCAGATCAGGTAGCAGTAGTCGGCGACCTCGCCGAAGCTGGTCCAGATCTTCTGGCCGTTGATGACGAAGTCGTCGCCATCGCGCACCGCTGAGGTCTTGAGGGCAGCAAGATCCGAACCAGCGTCGGGCTCGCTCATGCCAATGCACCACGTCGACTCGCCAGACAACATGCCAGGCAGGTACTCGGCCTGCTGGTCGGCTGTTCCGTAGGCGATGAGAGTTGGACCCATCTGACGATCGGCGAACCACATGGCGGCGATCGGTGCGCCTGCCCCGATCATCTCTTCGGCCACGATCACTCGCTCGATCGGTGGTCGGCCTTGACCGCCGTGTTCCTTGGGCCAGCCCATGCCGATCCAGCCCTCGTCGGCCATGACCTGGGCGAACTCCTTCGAGTAACCGTTGATCCACGAGTCGTTGTGGCGCCCAAAGCGGCGCACACCGTCGGCGGCAACTTCGCGAGCCCGCTTCTGCAGCATCTCGAGCTCATGATTCAGGCGAAAGTCGAGCATGTGGCCTCCTCGTTCGGCGTCGGCGCATTGTTCCACAAACAGCGTCCACTCCCCACTCCGGCGTGTCGGCAGATCTCCCTGCGTTGGTGCACCCGTTGCAATGTGGCACCCGTGGTTGTGGGAGATTGTCGAGATGGCAACCACCGCATTCATCGGGCTCGGCACCATGGGGTTTCCCATGGCTGGACATCTTGTTTCCGCAGGCCACGAGGTTCGGGTCTTCAACCGCACCGCGATGAAGGCGCATGACTGGGCGAGCCGCCACGGCGGATCAGCGTCGGCAACGCCACATGAGGCAGCCGAGGGCGCTGAATTTGTCATGGTCTGCGTTGGTGGTGACGACGATGTTCGTTCGGTTCTGTACGGCGAGACCGGTGCACTCGGTGCCTTGGCTACCGGCGCCGTTGTCATCGATCACACAACTGCCTCGGCGTCACTCGCTGAAGAGCTGGCGTCGGCCTGCGCTGAACGCGGGATTGGCTTTCTGGATGCCCCCATTTCAGGGGGACAAGTGGGAGCGGAGAACGGCACGCTGAGCGTGATGTGTGGCGGTGACGCCGCCGATTTCGGCGCAGCCGAACCGATCATCGACGCGTACGCCGCAGCGGTCACGCTGGTCGGAGCAGCGGGCTCAGGTCAGCGGACGAAGATGGTCAACCAAATTCTCTGTGCGGGTGCCATCCAAGGAGCGGCGGAAGCACTTGCGTTCGGCCTCAAGGCCGGATTGGACATGGAGAAGGTGCTTGGAGCAGTCACCAAGGGCGCTGCAGGGTCGTGGTATCTCAGCAATCGCGGCGAGACAATGGTCGCCGACCAGTTCGATTTCGGGTTCGCTGTCGATTGGCTGGCCAAGGATCTCGGGCTCGTACGAGACGAGGCGACGAGTAACGGTGCAGCAACGCCCCTCACTGAACTCACCGCTCAGTTTCTGGCCGATTCCCAAGCCGCAGGCGACAATCGATTGGACGCCACCGCAATCATTCGCCGCTATCGGTGAGGGTCAGGCGAAGGTGCGCCTGAGCCATTCGGCGGCCGCTGCTCGTGCTTCAGCACCACATTTCAACTCGCCGCTGAACACGCCGTGAATGACGTCGCCGACGTGCAACGTCTCGACGGCCACACCGCGGCCGGCGAGCACGTCGGCGTAGATGATCCCCTCGTCTCTGAGCGGATCGAAGCCGGCGGTGTAGACCCACGCCGGGGAAATGGCGATTTCGGCGCTCACTGCGTTGATGCCATCCAACGGAGCGATTCGATGATCAGCCCGATTCGCCCCTTGGGCGTAGTGGTCCCAGAACCACTTCAGCGAGCCGCGAGTGAGGAAGTACCCCTCGGCGTTCTCGACCATGCTTGGACGTTGCAGATCTGAACTCGTGACCGGGTAGACCAACAGCTGGCCGGCGAGATTGACCCCTTCGAGTGCTGCCTCGATCGCCACGGCGGCAGCGAGGTTCCCGCCCGCCGAGTCTCCGCCGACCACGACTCGCTGACCGTCGATGCCGAGCTCGCCGGCGTGGGCGATCACCCAGCGCATCGCTGCCATGCAGTCGTCGAATGGTCCTGGGAACGGCGTTTCGGGAGCAAGTCGGTAGTCGACCGAGACCACGACGCAATCGGCCGACATCGCCAGGTCGCGACCAGGCAGGTCGCCAGAGTTGATGTCGCCGAGCACCCATCCTCCGCCGTGGAACCAGACAAGCACAGGCAGGTCAGCGACGGTGGAGGGCCGGTAGACCCGCAACTGAAGTGGTCCGCCAGGCCCCTCGATCTCGAGGTCCTGTTGGGCATGAATAGGCGGGAGCTCACGGGGGCCACCGAAGTTGGCGATCAGCGAGCGCGCTGTCGCGACATCGATCTCAGAGAAGTCTGGAACCTGCAGGTGAGCGAACGTATCGAGCATCTCCTGCACCTCTGCTCGCACGCCAGCGGCGCTTCGTGTCGCCACTGTTCACTCGCCCGTGAAGACAGGAGGGCGCTTCTCGACGAAGGCAGCTGCAGCTTCCCTGTGGTCGGCCGTGCCCATTGTCGTGATCATTGCCGCTGCCTCTGCATCAAGAGCGGTTGCCAAGTCAGCGTGGAGAGCACGATTCAGATTCTCCTTCATGTAGCGAAGTGCGATCGGAGCTCGCTCGGCCATGTTCTGACACCAGGCGAGGGCTGCCGCATCGAAGCCCTCGTCTGGCAGCACCTGATTGACGATGCCGAGATCGAGAGCCTGTGCAGCTGACAGCCGAGGCGAGGTGAAGTACAGCTCCTTGGCCTTTGCGGTGCCAACCAGTTGGGTCAGAAACCAGGATCCGCCGAAATCCCCGCTCGCACCAACGTTGGCGAAGGCGGTCACAAGGATGGCTCGCTCAGCGGCGAGGCGAATGTCGGCGGCGAGAGCAATCGACAGGCCAGCGCCCGCTGCCGCACCTGGCAAGGCGGCGACGACCGGCTTGGGAAACTCGTGGAGGGCAAGCGAGAGTTGGCGCTGTCGTTTACGCAAGAACGCCAATCGATCCTCGATTCCGGCGGGTTGACCCTCTCGAGCCTGGCCAGACGTGTTCGCCTGGTGCATGCCTTTGACGTCGCCGCCTGCGCAGAACGCTCCCCCGTTGCCCGTCACCATCACGACGCTGACATCAGCGTCGGCGGCCAGCAACGGCAAGGCGGTTGCGAAGCCGTCGTAGATGCCGTTGGACAGCGCGTTGCGCCGTTCTGGACGGTTGAACGTGATGACGCCAACGTTGCCCTCGACTCGCGCCAGCAGATCGTCAGAACCGGTCTCAATGTCTCGTGCCATCGGAGCAGCCTGTCATCCGAGCGAGCAACGAGCCAATGAGGTGCCGCCTGGACGGTTACGTCACTGCTGTTGTCATTGCTGCTGCTGCTGCTGCTGCTGATCCTGCTGTGCCGCGGCCTCGGCGTGTTGCAGGCGCATGTCGTCCTCGCTCGTTGTGGCGAACTCGGGCGGCGCCTCAGCCACGTCCTGCGAGCGACGGCGGATCTGCACTGATGCGGTGACCTCGGACGACTCTGGCCCGATGAACGTTCCGCGGAAAGGCATGACCGCTGAATAGTCGGGCCCGTGGCCGATCTTGACGTGTCGCTCGCCAGGGATGAGTCCGTTGGTGGGATCCATGGCAATCCAGCGGTGACGGGGAATAGCGACCTCGACCCAGGCGTGGGTCTGCACGGTGACGAGATCGTCTTCGCTGTCGGCGCCGTCGTGGTCGGCAGCGCTGAAGAAGTAGCCGGAGACGTACCGGGCCGGCAGGCCGACGAGTCGAGCCAGCGTGACCATCACGTGGGCGTGGTCCTGGCACACGCCGGACCCGAGGGAAAACGCCTCGGCTGCAGTGGTGGTGACCGATGTGGAGCCCGTGCGGTACTCGAGATGGTCGGCGACCGTCTGCTGGAGTGAGGTCACCAAACCCAACACGTGCGTGGCTCGGCCCCCAAGCTCGGCCGCCAGCGCCTCCATCGAAGGCGATGCTGTGGTCGCAGGTGTCGAACGGAGGAACTCGTAATGGGCGTCGACGAACTGTGGATCCTCGAGGCCATCGAGAGCGACGAGGGCCGTCACCTCCGGAGGTTTCGTGGTCTCGACCGTGGCTTCGGCAACGACCTCCATGGCGATGTGGGGCAGGCGGATCCCGAACGAATCGACGACCGTTCCCCACCCATCGGTGAACGTCCGAGTCGACGAAGGCGGCGCGATCTGCAACGAGTAGTCGAGCACGCGTTGATATGGCGTGACCGCCGGCCGAGCGCGGACTTCGTTGTGCGAATCGACCGCCAAATCCTCGTAAGAGATCAGGGTGCGGTAGCGAACATCGAACCTCATTCGACTGCCCCGATCGAGTCGGCAGCGCCGAGTCGCAGCGAGCGCAGCCCGTTCTCCAATGGCAGCAAGAAGAACTCGGCAGCAAGCGCTGCGCCGAAACGGCGGAGTTCGGCTTCGACCTCGACGAGGAGCGATTCGATGTCTGGGTCGGCCAGTTCGAAAGGATCACCAAAGCGGAGAATGGCTCCGAGGCGACCGATGACCCGTCGGGTCCGAGCGCTGACGTCAGCTCCGAGGCTCGTCACAGCTTCTTCGAGGTGCCGGATGCAGAAATTCACCGATCGGGGGGCGGCTTCGCTGTGCAGGAGCAGCGCCACGATCGACCGTGAATCGTCGTAGCCCGAGTACTGACGGCGATGAGCCTGCAAAGCGCTGCAGCATCGGAGGGTGGTGGTCCACTCATGCGAACGGTCCGTTGTGTGATGCCCATGGCGTACAGCGAGCACTTTGCTGGTCAGAAGCGCTCGCTCGAGCAGCCTTCCGATCGTGAAATACATCCACGCGTCGTGGCGGATCCACGTGGCGTCTGCGGTTCCCACGATGTTCTGGCAACGACGCCGCAGCAACGTGCACCATTCGTTCGCGTCCATTGCCTCCGGGTCGGGGATGCGGAACTCCAGCCACAGCCGGTTGATCTCTTCCCACAGCTCGATTGGCAGGTGCTCGCGATTGCCTCGGCTGTTGAAACGGAGCCGCTGGACTGCGTCGTGGGCCGACCCGTCGCCGGCGGCAACGAGGCAGTGGGCCGCGAGCGCTTCGTTGTCGAGGCCGATCTCGGTCAGGACCGACTGCTCGAAACCGAGCATTGCGAGTGCATCACTCCAACAGGCCTCGCGTTCGTCCTCAGGGCTCTCGAGAAGACGGTGATAGATGACGTCGATGATGCGGGCCATCTGTTCTGACCGCTCGAGGTAGCGGCCGACCCAGTAGAGGTCTTCGGCGGATCGTGCGAGCATGACCATCAGGCTTCCTCCGTCGATGCCTCAGTGGGCTGGTCCTCGACTATCCACGTGTCTTTCGACCCGCCTCCCTGCGAAGAGTTCACGACCAAAGAACCCTTGCGAAGTGCGACCCTCGTCAGTCCGCCGGGTAGCACCTTGGTGTCGGCGCCGGACAATACGAACGGCCGAAGATCAATGTGACGGGCCTGGAATGTTTCGTCGATCAGGCAGGGGTGACGGCTCAGCTTCAAGACCTCCTGGGCAATGAAGTTCCGGGGATTCGCCTTGATCTTCGATGCAAGGTCGATCAGCTCTTCTTCGGTTGCCGTCGGGCCGATGACGAGCCCGTAGCCGCCTGCTTCGGCGACTGGCTTGACCACCAACTCACCAAGCCGAGAAAGAACGTGTGCTCGCTGCTCGGGGTCTTCGAGGAGATAGGTGTCGACGTTGGCAATGATCGGGCTCTCGCCGAGGTAATAGTCGATCATCGCCGGGACGTATGAGTAGACAGCTTTGTCATCAGCCACTCCATTGCCAACCGCATTCGCGATCGTGACATTGCCAGCCCGAGCAACGCTCATGATCCCCGCAACACCGAGCGTCGAGTCGGCTCGGAAAACCACAGGGTCGAGGAAGTCGTCGTCGATCCGGCGATAGACCACGTCGACCCGGCGCAAGCCACCGGTCGTGCGGACGTACAGCACGTGATCCTCGACGACGAGGTCACGACCCTCGACCAGATCCACGCCCATTTGCGTTGCCAGGAAGACGTGTTCGAAATACGCCGAGTTGAAGACGCCAGGGGTGAGGACAACGACATTGGGCGTGTCGCTCGAGCCGGCAGGGGCGAGCGCCCGGAGCGAGGCCAAAAGTAACTCGCCGTAGTTCGAGACCGCTCGTACCCGGCCATCACGAAACAGCTTCGGGAGCAACCTGGCCATGGCCTGACGGTTCTCGACGACGTAGCTCACACCACTGGGCGAGCGCAGATTGTCCTCGAGCACTCGATAGGTGCCGTCACCGTCACGGATCAGATCGATTCCGGCAACGACGCATCGACCCCCGGTTGGGACATCGATGCCAACGGCCTCCGGGCGATAGCCATCCGAACTGACGATGAGGCGACGTGGGATGACACCGTCGTTGATGATGTTGGCCCCGCCGGCATAAATGTCGTCCAGAAAGGCATTGAGCGCTGTCGTTCGTTGGATCAGGCCCTGCTCGAGGACACGCCATTCCGACGCCGGAATGATGCGGGGGATCAAGTCCATCGGGAATGTTCGCTCGACACCATCGTCGTCGCCGTAGACGGTGAAGGTGATGCCTTGCCGGAGGAACTGGTCCTCGATCTGCGCACCGGCTCGTGCGAGGCCAGGAGCCGTGATGCTCTCGAGACGCGAGAGCAGTTGCTGATAGTGCGGGCGTACCCGACCATCGGCGGCTACTGCTTCATCGAAGAAGCCTGCGTGTTCATAACCAGCTGTGAGGTCTGCCAAGGTTTCCATTTCCGCTCAAGTCAACTCAACGTAGACCGCTGGCACAAGCAGGCCGGAAGAATGACGCCACGCTGACGTTGTTCCAGGACGCCATTTCAACGGCCGAAACCGTGCAGACGCTTGGCGGTCACCGAACAGCAGCGACAACCATGAGCCAAAATCCGATGGTGCATTCGATGCCCGCTCCGATTCGGATCCGTGGGCGAGAAAGACGACCAACGCCAAGCACTCACTGCACAGTTTCCCGATCCCTCCGATGGCCCCATGGCCGCCACAGGGTGGGCCAAGACCACCGAACCCCGGTCGTGGGCTGAACTCATCCAGACACTACACGGCGAGGCCACTTGGGTACCCGAGCCATGCACGACCGGGCGCGTGAACGAGGCGGCAACTGCCGCATCGAACCGGGTCAGTCGGGCGGAACCCTTGTCTCTGTCTGGCTGCCGGAGAACGATCGACGGTCGAGCTTGCTGCGTTCCGCGCTCGGCCGGGAATCGCCCTGAGCCGGCCGACCCAGGGTGCGGTCAACGACCGCTGCGTTCGCCGCTTCCTTACTTGAGCGAGGCGATGAACTCGCCGATCTGGGCCGGTTCGGCCTGGGGAGCGAACCTCTTGATCACATTGCCGTCGCCATCAATCAGGAACTTGGTGAAGTTCCATGCGATGTCGGCGTTGCCCTCATCGTCAGGGGCCTGTGATTTGAGCATCGTGTAAAGCTCGGATTCGTTCTCGCCGTTCACCTCGATCTTCGAGAACATCGGGAAATTCACGTCGAATTTACTCGTCGCGAACTCGAGAATCTCGGCATCCGAGCCGGGCTCTTGATCGGCGAACTGGTTGCATGGGAAGCCAAGAACCTGGAGACCGTCGATGTCGTTGTGAAGCGTACGCAGACCTGCGTACTGGGGAGTAAGGCCTCAACGAGAGGCGACGTTCACCACCAGCGCCATCTGGTCGCGGTATTGGCCGAAGTCGACATCGTCACCACTGATTGATGACATGTGGAGATCATGGAAGTTGCTCATGGTCGCACCGTAGCGACATCAGTGCGGCCGCGTGAGCATCAGTGCGGATCGGACGGCGCGGCACGTGAGGTCATCGTGTTGGTTGAAGCCCCGATGCTCGAACTCGACGACTCCCTGCGTCGGTCGTGACTTCGATTGCCGATTGGAACGGACCTCTGTCTCGACTCGCAATGTGTCTCCATGGAACATCGGCGCCGGAAAGACCGTCTCGGAGAATCCGAGGTTGGCCACGGTCGTGCCAAGCGTGGTTTCGTGGACCGAGATGCCGACCACCATGGCGACAGTGAGCATCGAGTTGACCAAAGGTTTGGCGAACTCGGTCTCATTTTCCGCGTAGTCGAAGTCGAGATGCAGCCACGCCGGGTTCATTGTCATCGAGGTGAACATGACGTTGTCCGACTCGGTGATGGTGCGCCGGATCGCGTGGTGAATCACCAGGCCAGGAGTCAGTTCTTCGAGCCACTTGCCAGTGACGGGACGAGGATCGGGGGCGGGCATCAGTTCTCCTGTGTTGTCGAGCCTTCGGGCTCTACTGTTGTCGAGCCTTCGGGCGCTGCTGTTGTCGAGCCTTCGGCTCGGGCGAGGGTGTTCCGGGCCTGTGACGCGAGGGGTTCATCGACCATCTGGCCCTCGAAGTCGATGGCTGCCACGCCCCTGGCGGAGGCCGCTTCGTACGCCATCAGTAGTCGCCTCGCCCGGTCGAGTTCTTGCTCGCTTGGCGAGAACGCAGCGTTCGCAAGCGCCACCTGCGAAGGATGGATGCAGAGCTTGCCCGCATAGCCGAGGTTGCGGGCCTGGGCAGCTTCGGCCCCGTACGCCGCACCGTTGCGGAAGTCGGTCACGACCTGATCGACGATTGGCACGCCAGCGAGTCGCGCTGCAAGCACTGCCGTTGATCGGGCGAAGTGGACCTCGTCGTTGGATTCGGTCCGCACGCCGCCCATGTCAGCGATGTAGTCCTCGGCCCCGAAGTAGGCAGCAACCACACGAGAATGCGCCAACAATGGGCGAGCGTCGGCGACGCCGAGGGCGGTCTCGAAACCGGCGAAGATCCCGACGTGGGCAAGTCCGGCGCGATCCAGCAACTCGCTTGCTCGATCGAGGGCAGCGAGCGTCTCGACCTTGGGAATCACGACCGCCGCTGCCTCAGGGGCCACTCCTTCGGCCACGTCGGCCTCGAACCATTCTGAAGCAACGGCGTTGACTCGCACGATCACCGCACAACCAGCGGCGGCGAGTTCAGGCACCGTCGACCGAGCGACCTGCCGAGCCTCGGCCTTTGCGTTTGCCGGAACCGCATCCTCGCAATCGACGAAGAGCATGTCGGCGCCACGACCGGGCAGCTTGGCCAAGAAGTCAGGGCGGACAGCCGGAGCAATCAGCACAGACCGCATTCGAGGCATCGGGGTGAGGGGCATCCCCCCATCGTTTCAGACTGCACCGGGACAGACGAGTACCGTCGGCGAATGCCCGAGAAGAACGCCGCAACCGCCGACTCCACCCCGCCAGGTCACGCCCTGGTCACGGGGGCTTCCAGCGGGATCGGTGCTGCCACGGTGCGGCAGCTGTGCGCCGCCGGTTGGACCGTGACCGCCGTGGCTCGCCGAGCTGAACGGCTCGAGGAATTGGCCGCTGAGACCGGCTGCCTCGGGGTCGTGCTCGACGTGACCGACCGAGCCGGCGTCGCCGACCTGGGGGCATCGTCTGCCTTCGATCTGGTGGTGAACAATGCAGGCCTTGGTCGCGCGATGGGTGCCATATGGGAGGCGAGCGACGACGACATCGACCGAACAATCGATACCAACGTGACCGCCGTGGTCAACGTCGTGCGAGCCGTCGTGCCAGGGATGATCGCCCGGAAGCGCGGTCACATCGTCAACATGAGCTCCGTACTGGCTCTCTACCCGGGCCCAGCGGCGCTCTACGGAGCAACGAAGGGTGCGGTTCGTGCCCTTTCGCAGGATCTCCGCCACGAGTTGCAAGGCACCGGCATCCGAGTCACAGAGATCTGCCCTGGTCGCGTGAGTACAGAGTTTTACGACGTCGCTCTCGATGATCCGGCGGCTGCGGCACGAGCGAAGGACACAGGTATTCACGAGGTGCGGCCTGAGGACGTTGCGCACGCTGTCATGTACGCAGCGAGCGCTCCCTGGCGAGTCAACGTGAGCACCATCGAGATCACTCCGACCGAGCAGACCTACGGCGGCGCTCAGTTCTCACCCGTCGAGCGCTGAGGTCCTCAGCGGCAGACTTGGCAGGGTCCGACCCCTCCCAACTCTGGGCTGACCCCCAACTCTGGGTCAGCTGAGGATGCGGCTCTCGCCTTCGCCCCAGTAGCGGTCACGCAGCTTGCGTTTGTAGAGCTTGCCCGTCGGTAGCCGCGGCAGCTCGGGATCGAAATCGATGGAGCGTGGGACTTTCTGTCTCGAGAGGTGTTCGGCGCAGAATGCTGTCAACTCAGCAGCGAGAGCCTCGTCTGGATCGACGCCAGGCATGGGCTGGACCACCGCCTTGACCTCCTCGCCGAGATCGACATTTGGAACGCCGAACACGGCAGCATCGGCGACCAACGGGTGTGTGATCAGCAGGTTCTCGGTCTCCTGCGGGTAGATGTTGACGCCGCCCGAAATGATCATGAACGTCTTGCGGTCGGTGAGGAACAAGAAGTTGTCGTCATCGACGTAGCCGACGTCACCAACCGTGGTCATGGTGCCGTCCGGCGACGAAGACTCGGCGGTCTTCTCGGCGTCGTTGTGGTACTCGAATTCCGTCGCGGTCTTGAACCAGATCGTGCCAGGTTGGCCCTCGGGCATGGGCTGCATGTCATCGTCGAGAATGTGCAGCTCCCCCAATATCACCTTGCCGACCGTTCCCCTGTGCGACAGCCACTCTTCGCTGTCGCAGGCAGTGAACCCGAGGCCCTCGGTCGCGCCGTAGTACTCGTGGATGATCGGGCCCCACCACTCGATCATCTGCTCCTTCACCTGCACCGGGCAGGGCGCCGCCGCGTGAATGGCGATTTCGAGCGAGGACAAGTTGTGCCCAACGCGATCCTCCTCGGGCAGTTTCAGCATGCGGCTGAACATGGTGGGAACGAGCTGTGAGTGAGTGACCTCGTATCGCTCGATCAGATCCAGATATTCCACAGGATCAAAACGCTCCATGATGATCGCCGTCCCCCCGAAACGCAGCGTGAGGTTGACGGCTGCCTGGGGCGCCGAGTGGTAGAGCGGAGCCGGTGAGAGGTAGATCATGTCTTCCCGGTAGCGCCACAGGTTGGCCAGAAAATCGAAGAGGGCCAAGCTGTCACCGGGTGGCACCTCGGGAAGGGGGCGAATGATGCCCTTGGGCCGACCGGTCGTTCCCGAGCTGTAAAGCATTGGTGTGCCGAGCCACTCCTGGGCGAGAGGTTCGCTTGGCTGCGTCTCAACGGCGGTCACATAGTCGACGACGGTCGCGGAGAGGTCGGTTTGTGCGGCATCGACGATCAACACGAGGGACACGTTCGGGCAGTCGGCGACCGCAGCCAACGCAACCTCGGCCCGTGCTGCGGAGGTGATGACCACCTTCGAGTCGCTGTTCTGCACGATGTAGGCGACCTCCTCAGCGGTGAGGTAGCTGTTGACGCAGGTGTAGTACAGCCCCGCTCGCTCGCCCGCAGCGCATGCCTCGAGATATCGATCGTTGTTCTCCATGAAGACCGAGTAGTGGTCGAGCCGCACGAGGCCGTGCTCGATCAACAGGTGGGCGAGTTTGTTCGACCTCGCCTCGAACTCGGCATAGGTGACGGCCAACCCGCTGCCCGCCATGATGAACGCAGGTCGGTCTGGATGAGCGGTGGCGTGAGGTCCCGGGTACATGAGATGACACTAGACGACCGTTGCCAGCCGGCATTCGTGAGCGAAGCGCGACGACCGGGCGGTGACGTTTACCCGTTGATCCTGATGTGTCACGGCCAATACTCGCCTGGTGACATCGACCCGCCGTCCCGAGGCAAGCCCGACAACGGCGCCAGCAGGCGGTTCGTACATTCCCTCGCTGGACGGCATTCGCGCGCTCGCTGTTCTCATCGTGGTCGTCTCGCACGTCTGGCTCGATCCACCGATTCCCGGGCGTTTCGGGGTCACCATCTTCTTCTTCTTGAGCGGCTTCCTCATCACGACACTGCTGGTCCGCGAACTCAGCGATACCGGGCGCATCGATCTCCGATCGTTCTGGGCGCGACGCCTGTTGAGGCTCATGCCTCCGCTCGTCATCGTCCTGACCGCTGGATACATCGCTCACGCCGCAGGTGCGCTGCCAGGCGGCGCATCGATCGGCGGCTTCTTGAGCCAACTGCTCTACTTCGCCAACTATCACGTTGTCTTGCATGGGGTCGAGCAGATTCCCGGCGGCACCGTTGTCTACTGGTCGCTCGCTGTCGAGGAACACTTTTACCTCTTCTACCCCATCGTCTTCGCTCTCGTCGCAGCGGTTCGCCTGCGACGGTTCACCCAGCTCGTGATCGCTGGCTGTGTTCTCGTCGCTGTATGGCGAACAGGGCTCATCTTCTTGGGCAGTACAGACGGACGCATCAATCTGTCCACTGACACCAGGATCGACTCGATTGCCTACGGCTGCCTGTTCGCTCTGCTGTGGAGCCCGCTCGAGAAGGCGCGAACCGTCGTGTTCGGCCGCACCTTCGGCGGGACGCTGCGGTTCGATGCTGCGTTGGCGGGCCTCGGCATCCTCGCCATCGCCGCGACATTCTTCGTCGGCGAACTCGATGTCGAGCGAGGAGCGACGGTCGCCAAGACGGTCTACTCGATGCAATTCGTCATCCAGGGTCTGGCGTTGATGCCCATCTTCCGACTGGTGATCCTCCATGCCGACCGAGTGGGCATTCGATGGCTCGAGTCCGTTCCGTTCAAGCTGATCGGCCGGTATTCATACACGATTTATCTGTCTCACGACATGATCATCCACGCGCTACGCCAGGCAGGGGTCGAATCGCTCCTCATCCAGTTCCTGTCCATGTCGGTGTACACACTCTGGGTCTCGTACCTCATCGATCGGTACGTCGACCAGCCGCTCGGTGCTGTTCGACGGTCCTTCAGACACACGTCGCGTCCGGTCGTCTCGTCTGGCTGAGACTGGCCGCTTGCGCAGACGCCGCGTCTCGGGTGAACTCCGGTCCATGATCGAAACGTTTCTCGACATCCAGACTCCCGACGGCGCAATGAACACCTTCATCGTGCACCCAGACGAAGGCGGACCCCATCCCGTCGTCCTGTTCTTGATGGACGCCCCTGGGATGAGGGAAGAGATTCGTGACATGAGCCGACGGCTGGCCTCGTCCGGCTACTACGTCGTTGCCTCGCAGCTCTACTACCGCGAGGTGCGGGAATACAACGTGTTCGACACCGGCGATCGTCCTCGCATGGCGGAGCTGATGGCTGGTCTGTCGAACGCGATGGTGGTCGAGGACGCACGAGCCATGATCGCTCACAGTGACGGCGATCCCGCCGCTGACACGAGCAAGATCGGGACGGTTGGCTACTGCATGAGCGGTCCGTTCACCGTTGCCATCGCCGCTGCGTTCCCTGAGCAAGTCGCTGCGGCTGCCTCGATTCATGGCGTTGCGCTCGTCACCGATCGCGACGACTCACCGCATCGACTGGTCGAGAAGGCAACGGCCGAGATCTACATCGGTGCGGCCGAGACCGACAGCTACGCCCCTCCCGAGATCGTCGACGGCTTCGAAGCAGCGCTCGAAGCGGCCTCGTGTCCCGGCCGGGTCGAGTGGTATCCCGGCACCGAGCATGGCTTTGCGTTCGCCGAACGGCCCCTTTATGACAAGGCCTCGTCTGAGCGGCACTGGGAACGGCTGCACGACCTGTTCCGCCGCAACCTCCACGCCTGAATCTCCGCCGGGTCGCAGGCCCTGGCCGACCTCAATTGGTCGGGATGAAGACGTTGGCGTAGATCTGCCACGCCAGGGCGCTCTTCGCAACGAAACTCAAGATGATGTAGGTGCGCTCGCCGGTCAAATAGTCGGCCCATTTGCCGATCTCGCGGTACTGCAACCACTGGTTGACGGCGAAGCTGTTGAAGAACACGAAGATCGTGAAGATGATCACGTAGACGAAGGTCGGAGCGTTGCCTTCACCGGTGAACAGGTACGCACCAAGAGCAGCCCATGGGCCGATGCCAGCGACGCAGCCGAACCAGAAGGGGGTCCACCATGTGGGTTCCCCCTTTCGGTTGACCATCTCCATGATCCAGCCGAACAGGATCATCGAGATGTTGACGAATGCCAAGGCGATGATGGCGGCCAGGTCGGTGATCGTGGTGATGAGCGCAATGGAAATGATCATCAACGTCGAAGACAATGAGTATTCGACCCAGCGGAATCGGTTGCGGCCGTGGCGCAGCTCGCTGGCGTACTTGGTGAATCCAACGCTTGCAATCAGGAAGTGAAAGAACGCTGACAAGAAGACGAAGCCAGCGGTCAACGGAACGAGTTCGACGTCAACCAGGGTCGACAGCGTTCCCTCTTGAATCGGAGTCCCGGGTGGGCCGTTCAGGTTGAAGGTCGTGATCGGGAGCGTGAAGCTCGTGGCGAGAATCGTCATCACGACGCCTGAGACCAGGTGAAGCACACCGGCGCCGATGTTCATCTTTCGGAGCTTGGTCATCTGCTCGTCGGTGACATCGATCACTTCGGGATCACCGTCGGCAAGGGGATTCGAATACTTGGTGGAACCTGTCTGTGGCATCTCGGGAACGTACCCCTGATGGGTCCGAGCGAAACCACCGGGCGGCGAGGAAACATCCGCAGTTCGGAGGAGCGACAGGTCGTCGCCTACGGTCGTCGGCCATGGCAGAGCAGAACGCGGAACACACCGACGTGTTGATCGTTGGCGCAGGCATCTCGGGAATCGGTGCCGGGTACCACTTGCAATCGAAGTGTCCTGAGCGCAGCTACGTCATCCTCGAGGGTCGGCCCAGGCTCGGTGGTACGTGGGACCTCTTCCGCTACCCGGGTGTGCGATCAGACAGCGACATGCACACGCTCGGGTTCAGTTTCAAGCCTTGGACAGCGGAAAAGGCGATCGCCGATGGCCCGTCGATTCTGGCTTACCTCCAGGAGACGGCAACGGAGTTCGGCATCGACGAACACATCCGCTTCAACCAACTCGTCACCAACGCCTCGTGGTCAACCGACGATGCTCGATGGACCGTTACCGCCAGCGAGACGTTGGCCGACGGCTCGGTAGCGACACGGACGCGTACGGCAAACTTCCTCTACATGTGCTCCGGCTACTACAGCTACAAGGGCGGCTACGAGCCCGAGTTCGCCGGTCGTGATGACTTCGCTGGCACCGTCGTCCACCCTCAGAAATGGCCAAAAGACCTCGACTATGCGGGCAAGCGCGTCGTGGTGATCGGGTCTGGGGCAACGGCGGTCACCCTTCTGCCTGCCTTGGCCGAGACCGCGGCGCACGTCACGATGCTGCAGCGCTCCCCCACCTACGTGGTGGCCGCTCCCGAGGTCGACGCGATATCGCAACGCCTCCGGAAGGTGCTACCAGACAAGGCCGCCTATTCACTGACGCGCTGGAAGAACGTGCTTCGAGGCGAGATGGTCTACAAGAAGACCCGCACTGACCCGGACAAGGTTCGCACAATGTTGCTGGATTTGGTCAAGGAGGAGCTCGGCGAGGAGGAGACCAACAAGAACTTCACGCCCACGTACAACCCGTGGGATCAGCGGCTGTGCCTTGTCCCCGACGGAGACCTGTTCTCGGTGTTGAAGACAGACAAAGCAAGCGTCGTCACCAACACGATCGACCGCTTCGTGCCAGAGGGCATCCGCCTCAGCGACGGCGAAGTCCTCCCGGCCGACATCATCGTGACCGCAACAGGACTGCAGTTGGTGACCGTGGGCGATATGGACTTCGAGGTCGACGGCAACCTCGTCGACTTCTCGGAGACCTGGACCTACAAGGGACTTGCCTACTCCAACATTCCCAACATGGCATCTGCCTTTGGTTACATCAACGCATCGTGGACGCTGCGAGCCGATCTCGTTTCCGAGTACGTCTGCCGGCTGCTCAACCACATGGCCGAGTCCGACACCTCGATCGCCACGCCAACACTTCGATCCAGCGACGCGAACATGCCTCGCCGCCCATGGATCGATGATTTCTCCAGCGGCTACATGCAGCGCATGATGCCGATGCTTCCGAAGCAGGGTGACCGTGAACCCTGGGTCAACACACAGCGCTACACCGCTGACCGGAAGTTGCTTCGCAAGGGAGACGTCGACGATGGCGTCATGCGCTTCACCAACCCAGCGCGGGTGGTCGAGACCGTCAGCTGAGAGCGACCGCAGAAGACTTCTGACCCGGTCGAGATGCAAGACTCTTCGGACGAGCGCTGCAGGAATTCTCAGGCACGTCGATGCCATCGAGCCATGGTTCCGTCAGGCGAGGGCGGCCTCGTTGCGGCACGGGGTTGCCGCTCGAAGGGCGCGTTCTGCTTCTTCGATCAGCGAGGAGAGAGCAGCGTCGGCAGTGTCGGAGTACGCCGCTCCCACCGTTACCGACAGAGCGAGTTGCGGCTGACCATCGAGCGTTCGAGTCTCTGTGACGGCGGTGCAGATTCGGTGAGCAACGACCGAGGTTTGCTCGCGATCCGCACCACGAAGAACGAGGGTGAACTCCGACTCGTCGATTCGGGCGAACAGGTCACCTGGGCGAGTGCTGGAGCGAACGATGTCGCTGAAGCCTGCGAGGAGGTCGTCGCCGACGTCCTGGCCGAACTTGTCTGTGATCGTCTCGAGATCGTCGACGGAAATCCGCAGGACGCCAGCGGGGGCAGACGAGAAGGCATCCTCGGTGTGAGCCCGCAATGCTCGGCGACTGAGTGCTTGGGTGACGGGGTCTGTCTCTCGCATCCTCGCGAGTTCTGACCTTGCCTCTCGAAGCTCAGCTTTGGCGACATCGAGCTCGCTCGTGTGCCTCGGAGCAAACGACTCGGTGTGAATCATGCTCATCGTCAGGCGCTCGCCGGTCGAGGTGCAGAACGTGGTCGACTCGGTCAATTGGCTCGGGCACGAAGGCAAGCGGACGCGAAGGTCAGCAGCTGGTGCCGCTGTTTCGGGTGCGGCGTCGGCAGCCTGGCGGATGAGGCAGTCGGCCCTGACCTGGAAAAGGGTCTCGAAGGCGCGGTTGACGTAAACGAAGTGGTCGCCTTCGTCTTTGACGAACACCGGCATCGGCATCGCGTCCACCATTTGTCGCAGCATTGAATCAGAGAGCATTCGGAGTCCTTTCCGCTTCTCGCTGAGATTGTCGTCTCGCAGGCCGCCACGCTTGATGCGAATAGTGCTCTCGGACCAGGTGAGACCGCGGGTATGAGTCGAAAACACCAGGGTTGCCGTTGCCGTCATTTGCGCTTGTACGCCGCTCCCCCGGAGACTGTCGGCCATGAGCCAATCCGACGCCGTTCTGTACGAGATCGATGACGAGCACATCGTCACCCTCACCATCAACCGCCCCGAGGCCCGAAATGCTGTCAACGCAGACGTCGCCACGCAGATGGAAGAGGGGCTCGACCGGTTCGAGGCCGATGACCAGGCCCGTGTCGCCATCATCACCGGCACCGGTTCTGCCTTCTGCGCTGGTGCTGATCTGAAGGAGGTTGCGGCCGGTAACGCACGCGGCCTGAGCACGAAGAAGGGTGGCTTCGCCGGTCTCATCGTGCGGGATCGGGTCAAACCGGTCATCGCCGCCGTGAACGGCACCGCCGTTGCAGGAGGCTGTGAAATCCTCTTGGCGTGCGACATGGCAGTTGTGGCCGAGGGAGTCAAGATCGGCGTCCCAGAGGTGAAGCGCAGCTTGGTTGCCGCTGCTGGTGCGCTGTGGCGCCTTCCCCGCGCTGTCGGGCCGGCCCGAGCGGCCGAGATGGCCCTGACCGGCGACCCGATCACGGCCGAAGAAGCTCTGGCCGCTGGTTTGGTCAATGCGGTGGTGCCGGCCGACCAAGTGATGGAAGCGGCACGAGCCCTGGCCCGGCGTGTCGCCGTCAATGCTCCGCTCGCCGTGCAGGCCAGCCGTACAGTGCTGACGCAGGCCTTCGAAGCCACGCAAGACGAGCTGTATCGAGCGAGCGGCCAGGCGATCGCGTCACTGGCCAAGACCGAAGACTTCGCCGAAGGGCCCCGAGCGTTCATCGAGAAGCGCCCGCCCGTCTGGAAGGGACGCTGATGGCCAACACGACCACACCGACCCCACAGACGAACATCCTCGACCCCGAATGGTGGCGCACAGATCCCCAGGAGAGTTATCGCCAGCTCCTGGCACACCCAGGCCTCTGGCGTGATACGGCCAGCGGTATCTGGGCGATCGCTCGCCATGCCGACGTGCTCGCCGTCGAACGGGACCCGGGAACGTTCGTGAGTCGTAGCGGCAACGACGGCCAGTACCGCCTCGAGCCAAGCGAGTTCGAGGGGACGATGATCTCCAAGAACGATCCAGAGCACCTCGACCAGCGGAGGATCATCAATCGTCGATTCACGCCAGGCTCGATGCGCGGTCACACCGAACACTACGAAGATCTGATCACCTCACTGATTGACCGTTCCATCATTGAACTGAATGAGCGTGGCTCAGTCGAGGTCATCGATGCGTTCGCCGCACAATTACCGTGCCGCGTGACTGCAGAGCTCTTGGGCTTTGGCCCCGAACGATGGCGTGAGGTGAAGAGCTGGTCAGAACGCCAGATGCGCATCGACCGCCGTTTCGTCGAGCCGGCGATCTATCAGGAACTGCATGACAGCATCCATGAGTGGGCCGCTGTGATGGCCGAGCTCCTGCCGGAGCGAGCCGCTGAGCCGCAGGACGATCTGTTCAGCGATTGGCTTCGAGCCGGGATGGATCCGAGCACGATGGTGCAGGAGACAGGACTCATGATCGCCGGCGGTGCCGAGACCACGCGCACCGTCATCGCCCACGGACTGCACATCTTGGCGAACCACCCGGAAGACTGGGAGTACCTGGCTGAGCATCCGGAAGCCATCGATGCCGCAGTCGAAGAGTTGATCCGTTGGGTGACACCGCTGAACAACATGTTCCGCACCGCCAGCACCGACGTCGAGATCGCCGGCACGACGATCAACGCTGGGGATCGCGTGGCCCTGATCTACCCGGCCGCCAACCGTGACCCGGCTGTCTTCGAGGCGCCTGACACGTTCGACATTCGCCGCTCGCCCAACCACCACGTGGCCTTCGGTCACGGCACACACTTCTGCCTCGGTGCCAACATGGCTCGAGCTGAGCTGCGGCTGCTCTTTCGAGAGCTGACACGCCGCCTGACGGAGGTCGAAGTCGTGAGCGAGCCAGATGTCGAAGCCAACATCTTCGCGCGAGCCGTCAAACACTACGAGGTCAGGTTCACCGTTCGCTGAAGGGGTTCGGGATTCGACGCCGGTGGTCGCATTTGAGAGACTCGCGCCACTCAACACAGGGGCAGCACCATGGCCGAAGCATTGATCATCGACGCCTGCCGCACGCCACGCGGCGTGGGCAAGCAGGGCAAGGGTGGCCTCGCTCACCTGCATCCACAGCATCTTGGGGCAACCGTTCTGCGGGCGTTGGTGGATCGCAACGACTTCGACACCGCCGACGTCGATGATGTGATCTGGGGTACGAGTTCACAAGTGGTCGAGCAGGGCGGCGACCTCGGTCGTATGTCGGCGCTCGCAGCCGGCTATGACGTCAGGGCCAGCGGCGTCACACTCGACCGTTTCTGTGGGTCCGGTATCACGAGTGTCAACTTCGGGGCCAACGCCATCATGGCCGGCATGGAAGATCTCGTGATCTCCGGAGGGACCGAGATGATGTCGATGCCCAAGCAGGGCCTCCTCCCACTCGGTGCCAACTACGAGCTGTTGCAAGACATCCACCCGCAACCCCACCAGGGTGTCGCCGCTGATGCGGTCGCCACACTCGCAGGAATCCCTCGTACTGCTCTGGACGCGCACGCCGCTGAGTCGCAGGCCAGGGCGGACCGGGCCATCAAGGAAGGGCGCTTCGACCGCAGCTTGATTCCCGTCATGAACCCTGATGGCTCCGTGGCCCTCGACCGTGAAGAGTTCCCCCGTCCGGGAACCACGGCCGAGAAGCTCGCAGGCCTTCCTGCGGTGTTCGGTGCGATCGCCGATCATCGCCACGAAGACAACCCCACCTTCCGCGAGCTCGTGGCCAAGAAGTACCCCGATCTCATCATCGAGCACGTCCATCACGCCGGCAACTCCTCCGGTGTGGTCGACGGATCGGCTGCGATCCTCATGGCCAGCGCTGACTACGCCAAGGCACACGGAATGACCGCTCGGGCCCGCATCGTGGCGACGGCGAACATGGGCGACGATCCCACGCTGATGCTGAATGCTCCCGTGCCAGCGGCCCGCAAGGCGCTGGCCAGGGCTGGACTCAGCGTCGCTGACATCGACATCTGGGAGATCAACGAGGCCTTCGCCGTCGTGTCCGAGAAGTTCCAGCGTGATCTGGAGCTTGACCGCGACAAGGTCAATGTCAACGGCGGCGCCATGGCGCTCGGTCACCCGATCGGCGCTACGGGGTCCATCCTGATCGGCACAGTGCTCGACGAACTCGAGCGCACCGACGGTCAGTTTGGCCTGATCACGATGTGCGCTGCCGGTGGAATGGCTCCTGCGATCATCATCGAAAGAGTGTGACCATGTCGGCACTGTACGAAGAGTCGCACGAGCTGTTCCGAAAGAGTTTTCGATCGTTCGTCGATGCCGAGCTGGCGCCGAGAATCGAGGAGTTCGAGACAGCGGGAATCATGGATCGAGCGGTCTACTCCGATGCAGGGAAGCATGGCTTCGTCGGCATGAACGTGCCCGAGAAGTGGGGCGGTGGAGGAACCTCCGACTTTCGCTTCAACGCCGTGCTCAACGAGGAGATCGCCGCGGTCGGTCTCGGTGGCGGCGGGATGGGCCTGATGCTGCACAACGACATCACCACGCCCTACTTCGTCGAATACAGCAACGATGAGCAGGCCGCTCGCTGGTTGCCCGGCATCGCATCTGGCCAACTCATCACCGCGATCGCGATGACCGAGCCCGGCACGGGGTCGGACCTTGCGGGTATCGCCACAACTGCAGTCAGGGACGGCGATGAATGGGTCGTCAACGGCGCCAAGACTTTCATCACGAACGGCATCAACTCCGACCTCGTCATCGTCGTAGCCAAGACAAATCCGGACGGCGGCCGCGATGGCATGTCGCTGCTCGTGGTCGAGCGAGGTATGGATGGGTTCGAGCGAGGTCGCAATCTCGACAAGATCGGCCAGCATTCGGCCGACACCGCCGAGCTGTTCTTCTCCGACGTGCGGGTGCCCGCAGCCAACATGCTCGGTGACGAGGGCAAGGCAATGCACTACCTCACCTCCAATCTCGCGCAGGAGCGCCTCTCGCTCGGCATCTTCGGATTGGCTGCGGCCAAGGCAGCGCTCGGCTGGACGGTCGACTACGTCAAGGAACGCACGGCGTTCGGCACCCCGATTGCCTCGTTCCAGAACACCAAGTTCGTCCTTGCCGACGTCGCCACCCAGATCGAGGTCACCACACCGTTCATGGAACGGTGCATCGAGAAGCTGAACGCTGGCGAGTTGTCTGGCGCCGAGGCGGCAATGGCGAAACTCTGGGGAAGCGAGCTCCAGGGGCGAGTGGTCGACGAATGCGTTCAGCTCTTCGGGGGCTACGGCTTCATGTCCGAATACCCGATCGCCCGTGCGTACGCCGATGCCAGGGTCTGCCGCATCTACGGAGGCACCTCAGAGATCATGAAGACCATCATTGCCAAGGACGTCCTCGCCTGATTTGGTGCCGGGGTTTGGCGAGTGAACACGTTCGCTTCGCTGCGTGGCGACGCAGCTGTCGATCCCTGCACCTGTCGGTATGGCTTGACACGCTGCGGACCTCAGGCTGAGGTGTTTCGGGGATGGGTCGTTGCGGAGGGCAACGGTCGCAAGATCCCGGAGGGACCATCATGAAGAGGAAGACTTTGCGCTCGGCGCTCGTCATGTTCGCGCTCATCGCTGCATCGTGCGGAAGCAGCGATGGCGATGCAGCCACCGCAAGCAGCGCTGGCGAGGCCACAGTCTCGACTGCGGCCGAAGCCACGACCACCACGGCCGAACAAACAACGACTGATGCCCCGGCGACGACAGAAGCCATCACCACGACAACGGTGGCCGAAACAACGACCACGGCCGCACCTGCCCCCGTCATCCCAGACCCACCGCCGGCCGGAACTGGCGTGCTGACCGTCGATGGTGAGGAGTTCCCATTCACGATCGAGACATGTAACACCGAGCCTGCGTTGGCTCCGGTCGGCGATTCGATCATTGTCTTCGAGGTCCGTGGATCGACCGTGGCTGAGGGGCAGCCTGCCGAAGCGCGGCTCTTCAGAATCGCTCCTGCGTCTGGAGCAGCGAACGACAGCTTTGGATGGGGCTATGCGACGGATCGGGACGATTTCGAGACCCTTCGCTCCGAAGGCTCGCCCTTCGGGCTCCAGAATCACATCATCGTCGAACAAACTGACGCGGGAACCACCTTCTACGGTCCGCCCACCCAGTTCGAGCGGACCGAGGGCATCTCGATCATCGACGACGTCGACCCCGGTCTGGGCTCGATCATTGCCACCTGCTGACCTGGGGGCAGGCTCAGGGCTTTGCGAGGGACTCTTTCCAGCTGCCCTTGTCGGAGCGGGGCTCCTTGGGCAGACCGAGCACACGCTCGCCAATGATGTTGCGCTGCACTTGAGAGGTTCCGGCATAGATCGTGCCGGAACGGGCGATCAGCGAACTCATCACGATGTTGGCTGGGGTTGGCTTTGTGCCAGCCGGCCATGAGCCAAGGCCTCCACGATTCCCTTCGCCCCAATTGACCAATGCGTCGGGACCCAGCATGTTCACCATCTCGTTGGTGAACTGCGAGTGGTACTCGCTCCAGAAGAGCTTGCCGATCGACGCTTCTGGACCTGGGGCCTTGCCGGCCAAGAAGCGGGTGAGGGCTTGCATGCCTCGGAAGCGCATGATCTCGGTCTTGGAATACGCAGCTGCGATCTTCTGGCGGTTGACGGGATCGTCGGTCAGACCGCGTTCCTTGGCCACTTGGATCATTGCGTCGAGTTCGGCTCGGAAGCCGAGAGGCTGAATCGTGGCACCAGCACCGCGCTCGAAACCGAGGAGTGTGTTGGCAACAGCCCAGCCGTTGTTGATGCCGCCCAGAACATTGTCCTTGGGGCATCGAGCGTCTGAGTAGAAGACCTCGTTGAAGTGGCTGTCGCCGGCGATGTTGACGATCGGGCGGACCTCGACCCCTGGCTGATCCATCGGGATCAACAAGAAGGAGATGCCAGCGTGCTTGACCACGTCCGGATCAGTCCGGCAGAGCGTGAAGATCATGTTGGCGGTTGAACCCGCAGAGGTCCAGATCTTCTGGCCGTTGATGATCCACTCATCGCCGTCGAGTTCTGCCTTGCAGCCGAGGCCGGCGAGGTCGGATCCCGCGTCTGGCTCGGAATATCCCTGGCACCACAGATCTGTGCCGTCGAGGATGCGAGGGATGTAGTACGCCTTCTGCTCTTCGCTCCCCCACTGCA
>RCMY010000693.1_pt1 | contig 32000 bp, 28 predicted proteins | sample 2041341 | NCBI WGS metagenome assembly RCMY01 (sample SAMN09708234, study PRJNA481090) | Marine sediment metagenome, whole genome shotgun sequencing project. | reverse complement strand
ATTGCCGTCAATTCAAGCAACAAAAAAAGCAATGGATATTTATTCTTATAAAGAAATGAAATAATTTGTTGCATGTTTTAACCTGATATTGCTTATTTCATCAATACACTTTTATATTTTTCAAGATCTTTTAAAGCGATTCCGGTACCACGAACTACAGCTCTTAAAGGATCTTCTGCCACATAAACCGGTAAATCGGTTTTACGTGATAAACGTTTGTCTAAACCGCGAAGCATTGAGCCTCCTCCGGCAAGATAAATACCGGTATTGTAAATGTCAGCTGCTAATTCTGGTGGAGTTTGCGATAAAGTTTCCATTACGGCATCTTCAATTCTTAAAATGGATTTTTCAAGAGCTTTCGCAATTTCCCGATAGGATATTTCTATTTGTTTTGGTTTTCCACTTAATAAATCTCTACCTTGAATTAATAAATCATCTGGTGGGTTTTCTAAATTTTCATTAGCAGAACCAATTTCAACTTTTATTTTTTCTGCAGTTGTATCACCTACATATAAATTATGCTGGGTGCGCATGTACATGGCGATGTCATTTGTAAAAACGTCACCTGCTACTTTAACCGATTTATCACAAACAATTCCACTTAAAGCGATAACAGCAATTTCTGTAGTACCTCCACCAATATCAATAATCATGTTTCCTTTTGGCTGCATGATATCTATACCTATACCAATAGCGGCTGCCATTGGTTCGTAAATTAAATAAATTTCTTTGGCATTCATTTGTTCTGCTGAATCGCGAACCGCACGTTTTTCTACTTCTGTAATTCCAGAAGGAATACAAATAACCATTCGCAATGAAGGTCTGAAAAAACGTTTTTTTATAGTAGGAATTTCTTTTATAAATTCCCTTATCATATGTTCAGACGCCTCAAAATCAGCGATTACACCATCTTTTAAAGGTCGAATTGTTTTAATGTTTTCATGCGTTTTACCCTGCATGAGACTTGCTTTTTTACCAATAGCAATTATTTTTTTCGTTGTGCGATCCATAGCTACTATAGAAGGACTATCAACTACAACTTTTCCTTTATGAATGATCAAAGTATTAGCAGTACCTAAATCGATAGCTACTTCTTCAGTCATAAAATCAAAAAACCCCATAAATGTATACTGATTAAGATGTTATTATTGCGAATTTGACAAATGTAATAAATTTACTGTATTATTATACAAATGATATTAAATAGTTTAGCCTATTTTGTATCATTTTAATAAATTTTTTGAAGGGATTGAATAACAAATATACAACTAATGTTTGAAATGACGCACTCCCGTTAAAACCATAGAAATATTGTGTTCATTGCAATAATCTATAGATAATTGGTCTTTAATAGAGCCTCCAGGCTGAATAACCGCTGAAATACCAGCATTGTCAGCGATTTCAACACAATCTGGAAATGGGAAAAATGCATCACTGGCCATTACCGAACCTTTTAAGTCAAATTTAAAAAATTGTGCTTTGGTGATAGCTTGATTCAAGGCATCGACTCTCGATGTTTGTCCGGTACCACTTGCGCAAAGTTGCTTGTTTTTAGCCAAAACAATAGTGTTCGATTTAGTGTGTTTACATATTTTAGAAGCAAATAATAAATCTTCCACTTCACGATCTGTTGGATGTGATTTTGTTGCTTGTTTTAAATTTGATATCGAGTCCGTCAATTTGTCTTTTTCTTGTAAAAGCACACCGTTTAATGCTGTACGATATTGAATGTCAGGCATTAAAATGTCTTTTTGTGCTAAAATTATTCTATTTTTCTTTCCTTTTAAAATTTCTAAAGCTTCGTTTTCATACATTGGTGCAATAACTACTTCACAAAATAATTCATGAATTTGTTTCGCTGTTGCAACATCGATTTTTGTATTCGAAATTAATACTCCTCCAAACGCAGAAACAGGGTCACCTTGCAAGGCATCAGCATAAGCTTGTGAGATTGTTTCTCTTTGAGCGATACCACAGGCATTATTGTGTTTTAAAATGGCAAAAGTAGGTGCTTCTCCCTTAAACTCATTCATTAAATTAACCGCAGCATCCACATCTAATAAGTTGTTGAAAGAAAGTTCTTTACCGTGTAGCTTATCAAATAACCCATCTAAATCCCCGAAGAAATAGCCTTTTTGATGTGGATTTTCTCCATAGCGTAAAGCATTTGCTTGGTCAAAGCTTTCGCGGAATAATACTTCACTTTGATTTAAATATTTAAATATTGCACTATCATAATGGCTAGAAACACCAAATGCTTTTGCTGCAAACTTTTTACGATTCTCCAAAGATATTTTGCCTTTATTTTCAGATAAAATTTCTAAAAAATCTGCATATTGATTTCTTGAAGAAACACAAATTACATCTTTAAAATTTTTCGCTGCTGCTCGGATTAATGAAATACCTCCAATATCAATTTTTTCAATAATTTTTTGTTCATCAGCACCACTCGCAACTGTTTTTTCGAAAGGATATAAATCAACAATTACAATATCAATTTCAGGAATTACATAGCTTTGCATTTGCTCTATATCACCATCATGTTCTCTTCTTCCTAAAATTCCGCCAAAAACTTTTGGATGTAATGTTTTTACCCGACCTCCCAAAATAGAAGGATATGAAGTTAGATCTTCAACCGGAATCACATCGATTCCCAGGTCTTTAATGAAACTTTCGGTACCACCTGTAGAATAAATAGTTACATTTAAATTGTTTAACTTTTTTACTATTGGCTCTAGTCCGTCTTTATGAAAAACAGAAATTAATGCTGATTTTGGCTTTTTTGTTGTGCTCATGGTGTTGCTTTGATGTATTTTGCAAAACTACTAAAAACATTGATTGTTACGGCTTTAAAATTTTACTTTTTCAAATCTAGTTCTGCCACTTTTTTGCATACAAATTCTAGTAATTCTTCGTCTTTCTCTGAAAACGGACTCACATGGTGCGAATCAATATCAATCTGACCGATATTAACACCATTTTTGAAGATAGGAATAACGATTTCAGATTTTATATCAAATCCACAAGAGATGTAATTGTCTTGTTCGGTTACATCTTGAACAACAAAATTTTCATTACTTACAGCTACTTGTCCACAAATTCCTTTTCCAAAAGGAATAATAGTGTGTTCGGTTGGTTTTCCTGCAAATTGAGCCAATTTAAGCTCTTGTTTTTCTCCGTTTTTAAAATAAAAGCCAACCCAATCGTAATAATCGATTTCATTTTTTAAATAATCACAAATATCCTGTAAAATTTTTTCAACAAAAGTATTCGTATTGATGATGTCGATAACTTTCGCCTGAATTTCTTGTAGTTTCATAACTTTCTATTAAATTTGAGAGCAAAATTAAAACCTTTTTCTTTGCGAAAAAACAGAACCATAATTATTTTTTTAGTCAAATTCTTTGCGACCTATTTTATTCTTTTCGGAATTTATTCCTTCTATTTGAATCGAACACAACAAAAGGATGCTATTTTTGTATGTTCTCCTGTAACGAACGTCGTTGCACAACATGTTTCTATGTTAGCAAATATGATGGGATACGACGCGAGAATTGAACAAAATACGGATGAATTATCGATTAAATTTATTTTAAACGGACAATATGTTTCGAGAATAATTGAAGGTTGTAATTCCTTTAGTATTATTATATTATTTTGGGCTTTTATAATTGCTTTTTCAGGAAGTTTAAAAGCAACTATCTTATTTGGACTCTTCGGTACTTTCTTGATTTACATTACTAACTTATTGAGAATTATCGCATTAAGTGTGTTGTATTATCGATTTCCAGAATATCAAGATATTTTACATAATTTGTTGTTTCCAGCAGTTATATACGGATTGACATTTATTTTATGGATTACTTGGGTTAAATACTTTTCAAATATCACAAAAAATGGATCTTAATAAAGTAATAAAAATAGGTATTATTTTGTTGTTATTCTTTGCATTGGTTTTAGTGCGTGCATTCGAAAACAATTTGTTCTACGATCCCTTTATTCTATATTTTGAAAATGATTATTTGCATAAAGCAATTCCTAATTTTAGTGGTAGAAACCTTTTGTTTAGCATGACATTTCGCTATTTTTTAAATACAATTATTTCTTTGGTAATTATTTACGTGGCCTTTCAGAATAAAGATTTTGTGAAATTTGCGATCAAATTTTATGTTTTAGCCTTTGTAATTTTGATGATTACTTTTTTAATTATTTTGAAAGGAGAATTGGCACATGGTTATTTATTTGCATTTTATATCCGAAGATTTCTCATTCATCCACTTTTTGTATTGTTACTTTTACCTGCATTTTACTATAAGCAATTGAATTCCAATGAAATTATTTAACAGTAATTTAAAATAAAAATTACTTTTTTTTGTTATTTTTGATGTGATGTTACAGGTTTTAAATAAAATAATTGCAATAATACTTGCCGCAATAGTATTTTTTTCAACACTTTCTTTTACAGTTGAGAAACATGTTTGCATGGGTGAGATTACTGACGTAGCTTATTTCTTAAAAGCTGATTCTTGCGGAATGCAAGAGAATGAATGTCCAATTGATAGTCCAACTGAGTCAAAAATTCAAAAAGAAAAATGTTGTAATGATATTCATGAATTGATTCCAGGTCATCAAAATGAACAGCAAGCATTGCAAAAATTAGAGCTAAATCAAGTTGAATTCATACTTGCATTTACCTATACATATATCAATCTTTTCGAAACAAGTAACGAAAACATTGCATATGTAGACTATACACCACCTCTGGTCGAGAAGGATATTCAGATACTTCATCAAACTTTCTTAATTTGATTTTATAGATTTTTAAAAATGTGTTAGCATTGGTTTGTCCTATGTTCAACTATTTTGTCGATTATTTTTTAATTCTAAAAAATTAATCCTACCTAAAATCTATAGAATGCTTAATAAAATCATACGTTATTTTTTAGAGAACAAATTAGTAACAGTTCTCTTATTGTTGACCCTAATTACTTGGGGTATTATTACTTCTCCTTTCGATTGGAATACCGGATTTTTACCAAAAGATCCTGTTCCAGTAGATGCTATTCCCGATATTGGAGAGAACCAGCAAATTGTATTTACGCAATGGCCTGGAAGATCTCCTCAAGATATCGAAGATCAAATATCATATCCCATGACGACCTATTTATTGGGTATTCCGGGTGTGAAAACTATTCGAAGCTCATCCATTTTTGGCTTTTCTAGTATCTATATTATTTTTAATGATGATGTTGAATTTTATTGGTCTAGATCAAGAATATTAGAAAAACTTAATTCCTTACCAGCCGGTTTATTACCCGATGATGTAACGCCAACTTTAGGGCCTGATGCTACGGCTCTCGGACAAGTGTATTGGTATACGTTAGAGGGTAGGGATAAAGATAATAATCCAACAGGTGGTTGGGATTTACATGAAATTCGAACAGTACAAGATTTTTATGTCAAGTATGGTTTGAATGCCGTTGATGGTGTTTCTGAGGTCGCATCGGTCGGAGGTTATGTGAAAGAATATCAAATTGATATAAATCCAGATGCGCTAAAAGCATACAATATTTCATTGCTTAAGGTGATGCAAGCCGTCCAAAAATCGAATAAAGATGTTGGTGCTAAAACTATTGAAATCAATCAAGCAGAATATTTAGTTCGTGGTTTGGGTTATATTAAAAACACCGAGGATATTGAAAAAGCTGTAGTTGCGGTACAAAATAATGTTCCGGTAAGAATTAAAGATATTGCAGTAGTAACTTTAGGTCCGGCAACAAGAAGGGGCGCTCTTGATAAAGGAGGCGCTGAGGTTGTTGGTGGTGTTGTGGTAGCACGATATGGTTCTAATCCCTTAGAAGTTATCAACAATTTAAAAGAGAAAATCAAAGAAATTGCTCCTGGTCTTCCTAAAAAAGTCTTGGCAAATGGAGTTGAAAGTCAGCTTACCATAGTTCCTTTTTATGATCGTACGCAGTTAATTCACGAAACTATCGGAACTTTAGAAAGTGCCTTATCGCATGAAATCTTGATCAGTATAATTGTTGTTTTGGTTTTAGTGCTCAACTTGCGAGCATCGATAATAATTTCCAGTTTACTGCCGGTGGGTGTACTCATGACATTTATTGTGATGCAATATGCCGGAGTCGATGCCAATGTTGTTGCCCTATCTGGTATTGCCATTGCGATTGGTGTGATGGTCGATGTAGGTATTGTCTTCGTTGAAAACATCATTCGCCATTTAGAAATGCCTGAAAATAAAGATGTAAAGGCTAAAGAATTAATGCAAGTAATCTATAAGGCGACGATTGAGGTTGCTTCTGCAATTACCACTGCGCTGGCAACTACGGTGGTGAGTTTTCTACCTATTTTTGCCATGCAATCTGCTGAAGGTAAATTATTCAAACCCCTCGCATTTACCAAAACATTTGCCCTTTTGAGCGCTTTTTTTCTTGGTATTGCAGTACTTCCTGCCTTAGCACATTTTATTATGGGTATCGATTATGACAAAAAGAGGATCCGTAGATTTTGGAGTATTTTACTCATTATTAGTGGTGTTCTATTTACATTATATGTTCATACAGCACTTCCTTTAGCCTTAACCTTAATCGGAATAAACAACCTTTTAGAACCTCGTTGGCCGGATAAATGGAAGAATTTTCCAAATTATATTAACCTAGGAATTACACTTTTTATTGCGTCTTTTTATCTCACTAAAGAATGGTTGCCACTTGGTCCGCAAAATGGAATAATCATTAATTATCTTTTCGTTTTGTTCCTTATCGGAATCATTCTCGTGGCTTTAATGGGAATCGTTCACTTTTATGAACCAGTTTTAAAATGGTGTCTCAATAATAAAGGAAAGTTTTTGCTTATTCCTTTGGTCGCATTATTTTTTGGGGTTTTAGTTTGGATTGGATTCAATAGTACATTTGGTTTTGTAGGCAATGGTTTGGAATCGGTCGGTTGGAAAAAAGTAAGGCAAACTTCTTTTTGGACAGCTGCCTCAAAACGGTTTCCCGGAATTGGATCTGAATTTATGCCATCTTTAGATGAAGGTAGTTACCTCTTGATGCCAACTTCCATGCCGCATTCGGGGATGGAATATAATAGTAAGATTCTTGGACAGTTAGATATGCTTTTGACAAACATTCCTGAAGTTGAAATGTCTGTAGGAAAATTAGGACGTGTAGAATCGGCTTTAGATCCGGCACCTATTTCGATGTTTGAAAATGTTGTCAATTACAAACCGGAATTTATTTTGGATGAAAACGGACGTCGAATGCGATTTAAAACAGATCGAAAAGATCGGTTTATTACCACCGAAAAAGATTCTGTTTCAAACGAAGAAGGTTTAGAGAAAGGTATTATTAAAGAAGATTTGATTTCCGATGAAAATGGTGAGTTTTATCGAAATTGGAGACCTCAAATCAAATCTCCCGATGATATTTGGGAGGAAATTGTAAAAGTGACCAAAATCCCGGGTATTACTTCCGCGCCTAAATTGCAACCTATTGAAACTCGTTTAGTCATGTTGCAAACCGGTATGCGCGCACCAATGGGAATCAAAGTGTACGGCCCAGATTTAAAAACAATTGAAGATTTTGGCTTGCAATTGGAATCTATTCTAAAAGAAGTTCCATCTGTTAAATCCGAGGCTGTTTTTGCGGACAGAATTGTGGGGAAACCGTATTTGCATCTTAATATCAATCGTGATGAAATAGCCCGATATGGCTTGAATATTGAAGATGTGCAGCAAAGTATTGAAACAGCGATTGGAGGTATGAAAATCACTTCAACGGTTGAAGGAAGAGAGCGTTTTCCGGTGCGGGTTCGATATCCAAGAGAATTGCGTGACGACCCTGAATCCTTACGAAAAATTTTAATTTCAACACCAGTAGGAGCTCAAATTCCGCTCTCACAACTAGTTGATTTTGAATATAAAAAAGGGCCACAAGCTATAAAAAGCGAGAATACTTTTTTAGTGGGTTATGTGCTATTTGATAAACGTGAAGGTCATGCAGAAGTTGATGTAGTTAATGAGGCACAAGCCATAATTGAATCAAAAATAGCAACCGGTGATTTGGTTGTTCCGGCAGGTATTAATTATAAGTTTTCTGGAAGTTATGAAAACCAAATTCGAGCAGTAAAGCGCCTTGCTATTGTAATTCCAATCAGTTTGTTGGTGATATTTTTATTGCTATTTTTTCAGTTTAAAACCGTCATTGCTTCTTCTATTCATTTTTCTGGTGTATTTGTTGCTTTCGCCGGTGGGTTTATCATGCTATGGCTATATGGTCAGGATTGGTTCTTAAATTTTTCCATTTCTGGAGTGAATATGCGAGACTTGTTTCAAATGCATCCTATCAATTTGAGTGTTGCCGTTTGGGTTGGATTCATTGCCTTATTCGGTATTGCAACCGATGATGGAGTAATTATGGGAACCTATATTCATCAAGTTTTCGAAGAGAAAAAGCCTAAAACAATTCCTGCAGTTCGAGCAGCAGTTTTAGAAGCTGGTAAAAAACGTGTTCGTCCTGCAATGATGACAGCCGCAGTTGCGATTATTGCTCTACTGCCGGTATTAACTTCTTCGGGTAAAGGAGCAGATATTATGATACCAATGGCGATTCCAACTTTTGGCGGAATGAGTTTACAAATCATGACCATGTTTGTTGTGCCAGTTTTACAGGCTTATTGGAGAGAAACGGTAATCAAAAATCAAAGTAAAAAAATAAAAAATGAAAACTAAACTTTTAATTATCATTTTGCTGTGCGGGATACAACTGCAAGCGCAAAACTTAGAGGATTACTATACTATAGCTGCAGAAAATAATCCTGGCTTAAAATCGCAATATGCCCAATTTGAAGCTGCAATGCAAAAAGTCTCTCAAGTAAACTCTTTGCCAGACCCAACACTTTCTTTCGGATATTTTATTTCGCCGGTTGAGACTCGAGTTGGTCCCCAAAAAGCGAAATTCTCATTAAATCAAATGTTTCCTTGGTTTGGAACATTATCGGCCCAAGGAAATGTTGCTACACTATTGGCAGAAGCGAAATACCAATCTTTTTTAGATGCGAGAAACTTGCTTTTTTATCAAGTTGCTGCGGCATATTATCCGTTATACGAACAAAAAGAAGGCATAAAAATAGTAAAAGAAAATGTGGAAATTTTAGAAGCCTATAAAGCCATTTCAAATTCTAAGTTTAAAAATGGAAGTGGTTCTTTAGTCGATGTGCTTCGAGTTGATATTCTGTTAAAAGAATCGCAAACCGATTTGGAGATTTTAAAGAAAAAGGAGACTTCTCTTTTGACTTCCTTCAATAAATTACTGAATAGGGAGTCGCAGCTTGAAGTTAGTATTGCCGACGATCTTGCTATGGAATTTATACCAGAAATGTATCGAAAAGACTCTTTATTAGACAATAATCCTTTAGTACATTCGATTGATTTGAAAATTAAAGCGCAAGAGGTAGCTAAAGATGTCGCGATCAAACAAGGTTTACCAAAATTTGGGATTGGATTAGATTATGTGTTGGTTGCCGAACGAAACGATATGGATATTAGCGATAATGGTAAAGATGTTTTAATGCCAATGGTTAGCATAACACTGCCGATTTTCAGAGGTAAATACAAAGCGGCTCAAAAAGAAGCACAACTGCTTCAAGAGAGTTATACCTATGAAAAACAAGAACTAAATAATACCCTGATTTCCTCTTATGAAATTGCACTTTTTGAAGTTCAACGTCAAGCGGAATTAATTGCTTTGTACGATATACAAATCACCGAATCAGAACAAGTTCTTAATTTATTGTTCAAAGACTATGGGAACTCTGGTAAAGATTTTGAAGAAGTACTTCGCACGCAGAAGCAACTGTTAACCTATGATAAATTAAAAATCACTGCATTGGCATCTCATAAAATTGCCTTGGCAAAACTAGATTATATCACCTCAAAAAATAAATAGAAAATGAAAAATATTTCAACAAAAACAATCGCAATTGGCTTTTCTATACTCCTTTTCGGATTATTCTTAGGATGGATCATTTTTAGTGATTCCGGTAATAAGGTAAACGAATCGCATGTACATGATCAGGAAACTGTAGAAACTATTTGGACATGTTCGATGCATCCGCAAATACGACAAAATGAACCGGGTGATTGCCCGATATGTGGTATGGAGTTAATTCCACTTGGGGATGATTCTACAGATGATGAAAACCCTATGGCGATAAATATGTCGCCAACAGCAATGCAATTAGCCAACATTAGTACTGCACTTGTAGGTAAAATGAAACCAGTTAAATTAGTTAGGCTTAACGGAAAAGTACAAGAAGATGAACGCTTAGTTTATTCACAATCTTCGCATATTCCGGGTAGAATAGAGTCTTTATGTGTAAATTTTACAGGGGAATTTGTTAAAAAAGGACAGCAGATTGCCACAATTTATTCACCTGATTTAGTAACAGCGCAAGAAGAGTTGTTCGAAGCGCAAAAACTGCAAGAATTACAACCTCAATTATTTAGCTCGGCCAAAGAAAAGTTACGAAATTGGAAACTCTCGAATGCCCAAATTGAAAATATATTAGCAACCGGAAAAGCTAAGCAAGAATTGACAATTCATGCCGATGTATCCGGTTATATTACAAAAAAAATGGTCAATTTAGGAGATTATATTAAACGAGGAGAAGCCATTTACGAAATTGCAAATCTGAGTAATGTATGGATATTATTTGATGTATACGAATCAGATATTTCATGGATAAAAAAAGGAGATATCGTAAATTTCACAATACAATCGTTGCCTGGTGAGTCATTTCAAGGGACAATTTCATATGTTGATCCGATTATTAATTCGATAACAAGAGTGGCTCAGGCAAGAATTGAAGTTTCGAATAAAGATCAGAAGCTTAAACCGGAAATGTTTGTTTCTGGAATTGTCGAAGCTAAACTTCTCATTAAATCCGATGCCATCGTTATTCCTAAAACTGCAGTGATGTGGACAGGTGAGCGTTCGGTGGTTTATGTAAAATCGCCATCTGCTAAAGGAGTAAGTTTTCAACTTCGGGAAATTACTTTGGGAGCTTCTTTGGGGGATAGTTTTATAGTAAAAAACGGATTGGAAGAAGGCGAGGAAATTGCGGTAAATGGTACATTTAGTATCGATGCATCTGCACAGTTGGCAGGTAAACCAAGTATGATGAATCCGGATGGTGGTGCTGTAATGGCTGGTCATAATCATGGTGCAACACCAATGAAATCTTCTAACGAAACAACCCAAGATAGTAAGCAAAAAAATGCTGAAATTTCTACAGAAGCAAAGAAAGAATTACAACCAATTTACATACATTATTTTGAAATGAAAGATGCCCTGACCAAAGATAATTTTGAAGAAGCCAAAGAAAAAGGTGGTCAAATTTTAAAGGCAATAGATGCTGTAAATAGTTCGCTTTTTAAAGGAGAATCGCATGCGGTTTTAGCTAAAATTAGCGCTGAGATTAAAAATGATTTGCAACATATTGCGCATTTTACCAATATTGGTGAACTTCGAAAAGCTTTTCAAAATACATCTAAATCGGTTATTAAAATAACCACCATATGGCATGCTAATAGCGAAACATTATATCTATTGCATTGTCCGATGGTAGATTCTAATAAAGGAGCAGATTGGATCAGTCTTTCGAAAAAAATTGAAAATCCATATTTTGGTTCAGAGATGCCGAATTGCGGCGAAGTAAAAACAACTTTTTAAAATTTAGACAAATGAAGCAAACTTATAAAATTCAAGGAATGAGTTGCTCAGGCTGCACTTCTAGTGTGGAAGACTCTTTGAGCAATTTGAAAGAAATACAATCGGTGAAAGCCGATTTAAAAAAGGGGAGTGTTGAGATTGAAATGAATAAACATGTTTCTTTAGAAAAATTGCAAGAAACACTTTTAAAATCCGGATTGCATTATACATTTGTAAACCCGAATCAACCGGATACCGAAAAAAAGCATATTCATCCTAATAAAAAGGTTTCTGGTAACGGTGTTTTTTATTGTCCCATGCAATGTGAGGGCGAAAAAATCTATCATAATTCAGGTGATTGCCCAGTATGTGGAATGGATTTAATCGAGCAGCCAAAATCGCCACAAGCAACCCAATATACTTGTCCGATGCATCCCGAAATAATTGAAAACGCACCAGGATCTTGTCCGATTTGTGGAATGGATTTAGTGCTAATGCAACCCTCAGAAAGTGAAGAAGATGTAACCTACAATAAGTTGCTGAGAAAAATGAAAATTGCCTTACTATTTACGATTCCAATTTTTTTAATTGCAATGTCAGATATGTTGCCAAATAACTTTTTGTTGGATATTTTTTCGCAAAAAGTTTGGAATTGGATTCAATTTGCTCTTTCGCTTCCAGTTGTTTTTTACGCATGCTGGATGTTTTTTGAACGTGCTTGGAAATCTATAATTACATGGAATTTAAATATGTTTACCCTTATCGGAATTGGTTCTGGAGTAGCATTTGTGTTTAGTATTTTTGCCTTGCTTTTTCCTGCGGTTTTCCCAGATGCTTTTAAAACTGAAAGTGGAACTGTTTTTGTATATTTTGAAGCAGTTACCGTTATTCTGACCTTAGTTTTATTAGGGCAATTATTAGAGGCACGTGCTCATAGTAAAACGAGCGGCGCTATTAAAGCACTGCTTAAATTGGCACCCACAGAAGCGACCTTGGTAAAAGATGGAGAGGATAAAACCATCTCTATTAATGACATTAAAAAAGGGAATATTCTACGCGTAAAACCTGGTGATAAAATTGCTGTAGATGGAAAAATAACGAAAGGAAACGGTAATATTGATGAGTCTATGATAACTGGAGAACCAATTCCGGTGGATAAAAAAGAAGGAGATCAAGTCAGTTCAGGCACCATTAACGGAACCACTTCTTTTTTGATGGAAGCGGAAAAAGTAGGTTCAGAAACCTTACTTTCTCAAATCATACATATGGTCAATGAGGCGAGCAGATCGCGAGCTCCTATTCAAAAATTAGCAGATAAAATTTCTAAATATTTTGTTCCGATAGTAATTTTAATTGCAGCGATTACTTTTGTAGTTTGGGCAAAATTTGGTCCAGATCCTGCTTTGGTTTATGCCTTTGTAAATTCTATAGCAGTACTTATTATTGCTTGTCCGTGTGCTTTAGGATTAGCGACTCCGATGTCAGTTATGGTTGGGATAGGTAAAGGTGCCCAAAATGGTGTTTTGATAAAAAATGCGGAAGCTTTGGAGCGAATGAATAAAGTAAATGTTTTGATTACCGATAAAACAGGAACAATTACCGAAGGAAAACCTTCTGTTGAAAAGGTAGTGGCATGGAATGGTTTTGATCAAAAAATACTGTTGCAATACATCGCATCTTTAAATCAGCAAAGTGAACATCCTTTGGCAAAGGCTGTGGTTAAGTATGGAAAAGAAAAGAAACTAGAAATAATTCCGGTTAACGATTTTAAATCTATCACAGGAAAGGGAGTTACTGGAATTATTTTGGATAAAAAAATAGCTTTAGGCAACGAAAGTTTATTGCAATCGCAACTAATAGAAATTCCAAAAGAAGTAAAAAATAGCGTAATTGCCGAACAAAAACAAGGTAAAACGGTTAGTTATATTGCGATGGATAACCAAGTTGCCGGTTTTGTTACGATAACGGATGCAATAAAAGCAACAAGCAAAAAGGCGATTAAAGAACTTTTGGAGGATGGCGTAGAAGTGATTATGGTGACGGGAGATAATGAAAACACGGCAAGAGCGGTTGCTAAAACTCTACACTTATCGAATTTTACAGCGCAAGCGACACCGGAAGATAAATTAAAAATAATCAAAGAATTACAGCAAAAAGGAAAAGTGGTTGCTATGGCTGGCGACGGAATTAATGATGCCCCTGCATTAGCACAAGCTGATATTGGTATTGCCATGGGAACCGGAACTGATGTAGCCATTGAGAGTGCAGAAATAACGTTGATTAAAGGAGATTTAATCGCAATTTTAAAAGCAAAAAACTTGAGTCATGAAGTCGTAAAAAACATCAAACAAAATTTATTTTTTGCATTTGTTTATAATAGTATCGGTGTTCCAATTGCAGCAGGAGTTCTATTTCCGGTATTTGGAATTTTGCTTTCTCCAATGATTGCCGCTGCTGCAATGAGTTTTAGCTCGGTTTCGGTTATCACAAATTCTCTCCGTTTACGAACCAAAAAAATTTAGATATAACCTATAAAACTTCATAAATAATTCAGTTTTTAGATATAAGTTTGCAGCAAATTAAAATTAAAAACAACAAAATTATTAAATAATTTAAAATCATTAAAATGAAAAAAAACATCTTAACCTTAGCTGTTCTATTTGTAATGGGATTTGCTTTTACATCATGTAACGAAACTAAAAAAGAAACTGAGGAAGTTGCTACTGAAGAAACTGCTAACGAAGTAGAAGCTGCAAAAGAGGTAATTAGCGAAGATTTAGCTATGGCTGCTTACCAATGTCCTATGAAATGTGAAGGAGAAAAAACTTACGCAGAGCCAGGAACTTGTCCTTCTTGTAATATGGACTTGAAAAAAGTAGAGGTTGCAGCTGACGAATCTGTTGAGGTAGAAGAATCTCACGAAGGTCACGATCACGACTAAATTTTATAAACGAACTAAACTGAATTAGATTATGAAGAAAACACTTTTAATTTTAGCAATTGCAGCCGGAACATTTTTTACAAGTTGTGATACTTCCAAATCAACTGCAGATACTGCAGCAAAATTACCAGAATCGACAATGAGCGTTGTAGATATGCAATCAGCTTTAAGCGATAATGAAGAAATTCAAAACAAAGTAAAAGAACAATTGGTAAGCAATGAGAGTTTACAAGGAAAAGCTTTAGATTTCTTGAAAAAGAATCCAGATACCAAGGCGCAAGCAATGGATTTGTTAAAAGCGAATCCTGATGCTAAATCAAAAGTGATGGAAGCAGTTTTAGCTAATCCTGAATTGACTAGTAAAGTAATGAATTGGATTTCTAGCAATCCTGAAATTTTGAAACAAGCAATGAGCTTGATCGGAATGTAATTCAAAGTTCTTTAAAAATAAAAAAGAGGTTTTCTATTGTAGAAAACCTCTTTTTTTTTAAGCAATTGAATGCTATTTATTTTTCAGACAAGCATTAATAAAATCTACAAATAAAGGGTGCGGACTCAAAACAGTACTTTTATATTCAGGATGGTATTGTACACCTATAAAATAAGGATGTGTGGGGATTTCTACAATTTCCACCAATCCGGTATTTGGATTAACACCAGTTGCTTTTAAACCGGCATCACTTAGTTGTTGAAAATATTTGTTGTTAAATTCATATCTATGACGATGTCTTTCACTAATCAAATCTTTTTTATAGGCATTGTAAACTCTCGAATTTTTATCGAGTTTACAGTCCCAAGCGCCTAAACGCATAGTTCCTCCTTTTTCTGTAACTTTTTTCTGATCTTCCATGATATCTATTACAGGATATGGAGTGCTAGAATTCATCTCAGTTGAATTTGCTTTGTCTAAATGCAAAACATTTCGCGCATATTCAATAACCGCCATTTGCATTCCTAAACAAATTCCTAAAAAGGGAACATTATTTTCACGAGCATATTGCACTGCAGAGATTTTTCCTTCAATTCCACGGTCACCGAATCCTGGAGCTACAATGATTCCATTTAAACCTTCCAATTTTTCGGCAACATTTTTCTTATTTATTTTTCCGGAGTGAATGGAATGAATTTTAACCTTTACCTCATTTTGTGCACCGGCATGTTCTAATGATTCAATGATTGACTTATAAGCATCTTGTAATTCGACGTATTTTCCTACTAATCCAATTTCAACAGTGTCTTTTGGATTTTTATATTTTGTCAAGAAATTATTCCAAGCATTTAAATTTGGACTTTTTTTCGCTTTTAAACCTAATTGCTCTAAAACCACTTTATCTAAACCTTCTTTTTGCATTAAATTAGGTACATCATAAATGGTCTTTACATCGATTGATTCAATAATGGCTTCTTGCTTTACATTACAAAAAAGTGCTAATTTTTGTTTGATACTATCCGTTAAGGTATGTTCTGTTCGGCAAACTAAAATATCCGGACTTACACCACTTTGCATTAATTCTTTTACCGAATGTTGTGTGGGTTTTGTTTTTAATTCTCTCGCCGCCGCTAGGTAAGGTATTAAGGTTAAGTGAATTACGATAGCATTTTCTTTACCTAGATCCCATTTTAGCTGACGAACAGCTTCTATATAAGGTAAAGATTCGATATCACCAACGGTACCTCCAATTTCTGTTATAACAATATCGTAATCTCCTGTTTCGCCTAAAAGTTGAATACGATGTTTAATTTCATCTGTGATATGCGGAATGATTTGAACTGTTTTACCTAAATAATCTCCTTTGCGTTCTTTATTTATTACGGTTTGATAAATTCTTCCGGTAGTAACGTTATTGGCTTGTGATGTATTGATGTTTAAAAAACGCTCATAATGTCCTAAATCTAAATCCGTTTCAGCTCCGTCTTCTGTAACATAACATTCACCATGTTCATAAGGGTTTAAGGTGCCGGGATCAATATTTATATATGGATCTAGCTTTTGGATGGTTACTGAGAATCCACTTGCTTGTAATAATTTTGCAAGTGAGGCTGCAATAATTCCTTTTCCGAGAGAAGAAGTAACTCCTCCTGTGACAAAAATATATTTTGTTTGAGGCATGGTGTATAGGTTTGTGCAAAATTACAAAGTCTGGTTACTTTGGCAAGAATTTTCGTTTTTATTTTTGAGGCATGATAAAATTTCCTAAATGTTCTTTATTGCATAAAATGTAAACAAATAAAAAGGGTAGAAATCTTAAGATTTCTACCCTTTTTTACATATAAAATATTAATTCAAATTCTAGTTATTGGAAACAATAATGCTTGTATTTGTTGATTTTTTTTCTGCAACTTCTTTGTTGTTGGTATTTGATTCTTCTAAAACCTCATTAGAAACTACAATAACTTCTGTTTCAAATTTAGAATTAGTAACCGTATGTTTTGTGGTAGCGAATTCTTTTACAAGATCTGAAGAGACTACAATAACTTCATTTTCGAATTTAATGTTTTTTACTTGGATTTTTTCAGTAGAAACACAGCTGCCATTGGAAGCTCCACAAGAAATTAAGGATGCCGCCGCAAAGCTAAAAACAAATAAATACGCTAACTTTTTCATAAGTTTATGATTTAGGTTATTAAAATTACAGGGGACAATTTCTTTATTAACGTAAAAAGACGAGGTATATTATATAAAGTGCCAAAAATTATGCAGTTAGCTTATTTAAAGTGTAAATAATTAGTGCCTCAACGGTTTTATAAGGATCTTCGCTGAAGGTTAAATTTGCCCTATTTGCAATAATTGCATTCATAGAAACAGCGTGATGACCTAATAGTTTGGCTAGACCATAAATAGCTGAAGTTTCCATTTCTAAATTAGTTATTCGCATCGAATTATAAGAAAAGGAATCAATTTTATTATTGAGGTGCATATCTTGAATCGGTAGCCTTAAAATTCTTCCTTGCGGACCGTAAAACCCTCCAGCAGTTGCGGTTATACCGGAATAAATTATATCTGAAGTCAATTTTTTTTCTAAAACACTACTATTTTTTACAATATAAGGTCTAGATTTTTCTTTGCAATAATGAGTATGTTTAATGAACGCATCTTCAATGTCTTTTTCCAAAATAGTATCACAAACATAAGAATGTAATAAACCGTCAAATCCGAGTCCATGGGTGGCTAAAACAAAACTATCCACAGGGATATCGCTATGCAGAGAGCCGGAAGTTCCTATTCGCACGATATTTAAAGAGGTGAGTTCTTTTTTAATTGTTCTTGTTTGCAAATCTATATTTACCAAAGCATCCAACTCATTCACAACAATATCGATATTGTCAGGACCAATTCCGGTAGAAATAACCGTAAATCTTTTATTTTTATAGGTTCCGGTAATGGTCCGGAATTCTCTTTTTTGTGTTTCAAATTCAATTGTATCAAAATGTTTTGCAACTTTCGGAACGCGATCTTGATCGCCAACAAAAATGATGTTTTCGGCAAGATTTTCCGGTTTTAAATTGATATGATAAATACTTCCGTCGGGATTTAATATTAATTCGGAGGCTCCTATTTTACTCATTATGATTAGTTTGAAATTAAAAAAAACTTAGGATTACAATTAAAATTAACCGCCAACTCTTTTTACGCGATATCCTTCTTGCTGTAAAATTTGCATGATTTTATCTCGATAATTTCCTTGAATGATAATTTCACCATCTTTTACACTACCGCCAACGCCACATTTGGTTTTTAATAATTTTCCAAGATCTTTTAAATCAGCAGCTTTTCCTTCAAATCCGGAAATCACAGTAACAGTTTTTCCACCTCTTCCTTTATTAGAAAAATGTGCTTCTAAATATTGATCGGCTGGTGCGATAGTTTCTTGGGTGTCATCCTGTAAAGAAGAAAAATCTTCATTTTCATTAGTAGAAAATACAAATCCGCCTAAATCAGATAAACTATTTAAATTCTTTTTAGCCATGTCATCATTTCCAAAAAATTAGTATTCCAAAGGTAAAAAAATAATTTCCAAAAGAGAGAATTTAAGCGAATAATAGGAGCGTAAGTCATTAATTTCAAGACCTTATTTAGAATAGAGTAATCAAAAAAATAGACTTTAAAACTGGAATTTCACCCTATTTTTTTAATCGGTTCCAAGCAAAAAGAATGATGGCTGCAGATTCGAAAGTAAGTCCGGTTGCTAATAAAACCGAGGCTTGCGGCCAATGTAATACTTTACCCAAAGCGCCAATGATAATCAAAAAAACACCAAAGGTGAATAAAGTGATAACTTTTTTACTCATTTCAATTTATTTAATCAATCCTAATTCTCGTAATCGCTCGTTCAAATAAGCTCCAGCGGTAATATCTTTGTAAGCTTTTGGATGTTTTTCATCAATGCATTCCGGCAAGCAATCCAATTTCATGTCACTTTTTGGATGTGTAAAAAACGGAATCGAATAGCGTGATTTTCCCCAATCTTTTTTTGGTGGATTTACAACTCGATGAATGGTGGATCGCAATTTATTATTCGTCAAGCGCTGCAACATATCACCAACATTTATCACTAATTGTTCCGGTAAGGCAGTTACGGCAATCCACTCTCCTTTTTTTGATTTTACTTCTAAACCTGAAGCCGAAGCACCCATTAATAAAGTGATTAAATTAATGTCGCCATGTTCAGCCGCTCGAACCGCATTTTTTGGTTCTCCAACGATAGGTGGATAGTGAATCGGACGTAAAATACTGTTGCCATTAATGACATGGTTGTCAAAATAAAACTCCTCCAAACTAATGTATAAGGCAAGCGCTCTTAACACATAAATAGCAGTTTTTTCTAATTGTCGATATGCTTCCATACCAACTATATTGAAGTTTATATTTTCAGAAACCACCACATTATCCGGATAGTTCTCAGCAATTTTTTCTCCATTTGTAACCTCTTGTCCGAAATGCCAAAACTCTTTTAAATCGCCTTCTTTTTTGCCTTTCGCAGATTCTTTTCCAAAAGAAGTATAACCTCTTTGTCCGCCTAAACCTTCAATTTCATATTTTTTCTTCACATCTTCCGGAAGATTAAAAAATGCTTTTACTTCTTTGTATAGATCCTCTGTTAATTGTTCGCTTAAAAAATGACCTTTTAAGGCAACAAAGCCAATTTCTTCATAAGCTTTTCCAATTTCTTGGATGAATTTTTCTTTACGAGAACTGTCTTTAGATAAAAAATCTGTTAAATTAACACTTGGAATATTTTGCATGAATTAATTTTTAAAATTATTTTTTATACAAGGGGATTAGATAAGAAATCGTATAGTTAAAACTGAATCCGTTATCGTTTAAAAATACTTTATTGAATCCGGGAACGAATAAGTTTTTGAAATTATCAGGTTCTTTAGAAGTTATAATTTGGTTTCCCCTAAAGGAAAATCCTAAAAAGACATTATGTAATACTTCTACTTTCATACCAATAACAAATTCTACCCAAGAAGCACTTAAATTGTCATATTTTGATCCGGCAGGAATGTTTTGCTCAGGTAAAAACGGATCAGCATTTATTGTATATTCGTTCAAGGTTTGGTCAAAGGTGCTAAATCCATAGCGCAATCCAACGTAAATCATGTTTTCCATACCTATCCAATTTTTATAGGCATTAAAATCCGCTCCAGCTTTAATATATTGTCCGTTTGTTGTGAAGCTAAAAAAATCTTCCGTGTCTTTGTTTTCCAAATAGCCCAATTCAGCTGCAATAAAAAAACGTTTAGATATTCTGTAGTCACCAACAATTTCCAAGCCTTTTCTTTCTTCATTAAAAAAAGAATTTATGGGGTTGTAAAGATCGATACCTACTCGCAAACCATATCTATCTTTATAGGTTTTTGAAACGCTATCTTTTTTTACCACAACCTCTTTTTCTTGAGAAAAAGTAGACAATGAGGTTAATATGATTAAAATGTTAATGAAATATTTTAACATGAGCTGATTTTTCGTTTAAAATATTTTGAGGATCCTCATACGTTTCTACAGATTTAATCCAATTTTCTGTATCTTCAACCAAAGTAGTTACCCCATCGATAAAGACTGTTTTATAACCGCAAGAACGTGATATATATTCATCTTCTCGAATATAAGTCAAGTCAAAAATGTCACTATTATTTGTTTCAGTGGTGCCATCTGTACTTGAAATTGTAAGCTTATATTTTGTAAAATCGTCCGTTACCTTGATCGGAATTGCAATGGAATCCGTTAATAAGGTAATCGAATCTGTTCCGTAAAAACCTTCAATTCCTTCAATCTCTACTTTTAAATTCGCGACTTTTTTAAGATTATTTCTATTTTCTGCATCATAAAATCGAATAATCAGATGTGGTGTGATGTCTTCTAAACAAATATCATCTTTCTCACAACTGCCTAAAAAAGCAAGGATTAGAAGTAAAAGAAATGGGAAATATTTTTTTATTTTCTCAATCATTTTATCCTTCAATTTTTTCTAAAAGTACAACATTTTCTACATGATGAGTTTGAGGAAACATGTCTACTGCCTGTGTTTTCGTAATTTTATACTGCTCTTTCAGTAAAGAAAGGTCTCGAGCTTGTGTTGCCGAATTACAACTTACATACACGATTTTTTTCGGTAAAATACGTAAAATTTGATCTACTACATTTTTGTGCATTCCATCTCTTGGTGGATCAGTAATGATTACATCAGGTATTCCATTTTTATTGATGAAATCTTGCGTAAATACTTTTGCCATATCTCCAACAAAAAATTCAGTATTCGCAATAGTATTGAACTCTGCGTTGGTTTTTGCATCGGCGATTGCCTCTGGTACCGATTCAACACCGACTACTTTTTTTGCATTTTTCGCTACGAATTGAGCAATTGTTCCGGTACCGGTATATAAATCATACACAATTTCATCTCCGGTTAAACCGGCAAAATCACGAGTAATTTTATATAATTCATAGGCTTGAGCGGAATTTGTTTGGTAAAATGATTTGGCATTTATTTTAAAACGCAAACCTTCCATTTCTTCAAAAATATGATCTCTTCCGTTAAAAACAATAACTTCTTGATCGTAAATTGTATCGTTTCCTTTGCCATTAATTACGTATTGCAAAGAAGTAATTTCCGGAAATTTATCAGCTATATGCTGTAATAATAATTCTCTTTTCTGTTTGTTTTCTGAAAATAATTGCAAGACAACCATTATCTCTCCTGTAGAAGCGATACGAATCATTAAGGTTCGCAACAAACCACTTTGCTCTCTTGGATTAAAAAAAGAAATATCGTTTTTTACAGCAAATTCCTTAATCGTATTTCTAATGGCATTCGAAGGATCTACTTGTAAAAAACACTCATTAATATCCAAAATTTTATCCCACATTCGTGGAATATGAAAACCTAAAGCATTTTTATCATCAAATTCTTTTCCGCTATTAATTTCGTCTAATGTCAACCAACGAGAAGAAGAAAAAGAGAATTCCATTTTATTTCGATAAAAATAAATGTCTTTGCAACCTGCAATTGGAGTAACCTCGGGTAAATCTAAATGACCGATTCGAATTAAATTGTTTGTAACTTCGTTTTGTTTGAAAGCTAGTTGCTCTTCATACTTTAAATTTTGCCATTTGCATCCGCCACAAACTCCAAAATATTTACAGACCGGCTCGGTTCGTTTATCGGATAATTTATGAAATTTTACTGCTTTACCTTCATAATAGGACTTCCTTTTTCGACCAGTTTGAATATCGACTATATCTCCGGGAACGGCATTAGGTAAAAAAATCACTTTACCATCGGGAGCCTTTGCAACTGATTTTCCTTTAGCTGCGGCATCGAGCACTAAAACGTTTTCAAATATTTGAAATTTCTTTTTTCTTGACATGAGGCAAAAGTAATTCATTTTTATCATTTTTTTAATTGATTTCTAGAGGATTTCAAAAGGAATTTTCCTTAAGTTTCGCTCAAAAATTTTGTAATTTTCAGGCGGAATGGAAAATGATAAGCAACGAAAAATAATTCATATTGATATGGATGCTTTTTACGCTTCTGTTGAGCAAATGGATAATCCTGATCTGCAGGGAAAACCTATTGCGGTAGGCGGAGGTGAGGAGCGTGGTGTTGTTGCGGCTGCAAGTTATGAAGCAAGAAAATTTGGTGTTCGTTCTGCCATGGCAGGTGGATTTGCGAAGAAACTTTGTCCGCAACTTATTTTTGTCAAACCTCGATTTAATCGATACAAAGAAATATCCCAAAAAATAAGAAAAATCTTTTTTGAATATACTGATTTAGTAGAGCCACTTTCTTTAGATGAGGCATATTTGGATGTTACCGAAAATAAAAAAAATCAACTTTCGGCGACACTTATTGCGACAGAAATACGTGAAAGAATCTTTAAAGAAGTTGGTTTACACGCTTCTGGCGGAATTTCAAACAGCAAATTTGTTGCGAAGATTGCATCGGATATCAATAAGCCAAATGGTCAAAAAACAATTCCACCAGAAGAGGTAATTCCTTTTTTGGAGGAGTTAGGTGTAGAGAAATTTTTTGGTATTGGAAAAGTAACCGCTGCAAAAATGTATCAATTGGGAATTTTTCAAGGAAAAGATTTGAAAACAAAGTCGTTGGAGTTTTTGCAAGAGCATTTTAAAAATTCAGGAAAATATTATTTTGATATTGTTAGAGGAAATCATTTCAGCGAAGTAAAACCAAATCGTATTCAAAAGTCGGTTGCAGCAGAGCATACCTTTACTAAAAATCTGACTTCAGAAATTTATATGATGGAGCGATTAGATAAAATTGCAGAGGAACTCGAAATGCGATTGCAAAAATCGAAAATCGCCGGAAAAACGGTAACGTTAAAGATTAAATACAGTGATTTTACGCAGCAAACGAGAAGTAAAACTTTGCCGTATTTTATCAAGGAAAAAAGCTTACTATTAGCAACCGTTAAGGAATTATTGTACCAAGAAAAAATGCAGAACTCCGTTCGATTGCTGGGGATTTCAGTGACAAACCTTAATACTACTACAAAGAAAAAAGAAAAAGTGATTGACGTGCAACTCCAGTTTGATTTTTAGCTCTTATTTTTTTTTATAAACGCATAAACAAGACCAAGCCAGCCTAAGATTAAAAGCAGCCCGCCAAGAGGTGTGATAAACCAAATATACTTTGCAGGAACACCTCCTGCAGAAATTGCAAAAATTGAACCTGAAAAGAAAATAATTCCTACAATAAATAAAATACTAATTCTATTCTTAGTTTTTTCGACCAAATCGGAATAGGTATTTACAAAGAGTAAAACAATGGCATGATACATCATATATCGCACACCGGTTTCGAAACTGGCAAGAACCTCTGGTTCTAATTTTTCTTTCAATGCATGGGCTCCGAATGCCCCTAAAACAACAGCAAGAAATCCGAAAAATGCGGAAATGCTTAAATATTTATTTTTCATTTTCAGAGATTAATTGAATATTCAAATTTACAATATTACCTTGAAATTAGAGCTAAAGTTATCTATTTTGTGCTTTAAAGTTGTTAAGAATTATTCGGTAAAAAGCTTGCTTTTGAGTTCTGTTATTTGGACATTTGAGTATAAATTATACCAATGAAATCTACAAGAAAAATTTTAATTTTTGGTGCCGGAAAATCAGCATCTTTTTTAATAAAATATTTATTGGATAAATCAGTATCCGAAAATTTAGAAATAGTAATTGCCGATATTTCATTGGAAAACGCACAGAAATTGGCGCAGAATCATTTGAATGCTAAAACGGTTCAACTAGATATTTTAAAGGCACAACAGCGGAAGGCCGAAATTCAAAAATCAGATATTGTAGTTTCGATGTTACCGGCAAGTTTGCACATAAAAGTTGCAAAAGATTGTTTGGCTTATGGTAAAAATTTAGTTACAGCTTCCTATATTTCTAAAGAATTAAAAGCTTTAAATCAAGAGGTTATTGCTAAGGGTCTGGTTTTTATGAATGAAATTGGTTTAGATCCTGGAATTGATCATATGAGTGCTATGCATATTATTGACCGTATTAAAAATTCTGGTGGAGAAATCATTCTTTTTGAATCATTTACCGGTGGTTTAGTTGCGCCTGAAAGCGATACTAATTTATGGAATTATAAGTTTACCTGGAATCCGAGAAATGTGGTTGTTGCGGGTCAAGGAGGGGTAGCGAAGTTTCTCCAAGAGGGAAAATATAAATATATACCCTACCATAAAATGTTTCGACGTACGGAGTTTTTAGAAATTGATGGCTATGGTAGGTTTGAAGCAATGGCTAATCGTGATTCATTGAATTACAGAGAGGTTTACGGATTAAAAGATGTACTCACACTTTATCGTGGTACAATTAGAAAAGTTGGTTTTTTTCGAGCTTGGAACGTTTTTGTTCAGTTAGGAATGACCGATGACACGTATACATTGGAAGGTTCTGAAAAAATGACCTATAGAGATTTTGTCAATTCATTTTTGGCTTACAGTCCGCATGATTCGGTTGAATTGAAGCTTCGTCATTATTTAAAAATTGATCAGGATGATATATTATGGGATAAACTGTTAGAGCTAGATATTTTTAGCAGAGTAAAAAAAGTGGGTTTAAAGAATGCAACTCCTGCTCAAATATTGCAAAAAATATTAATGGATAAATGGACTTTAGCAGAAGATGATAAAGATATGATTGTGATGTGTCATAAATTTGGGTATAAAATAGACGGTAAGAAAAAGCAAATCGAATCAAGCATGGTTGTTATTGGTGATGATCAAACCTATACGGCTATGGCCAAAACTGTTGGCTTACCAGTTGCCATTGCAACATTAAAAATTCTCAATAAAGTAATTACGACTCCTGGTATTCAATTGCCAACAACCAAGGAAGTTTACGATCCTATTTTAGAGGAATTGGAAAATCATGGTATTCACTTTAAAGAAAAAGAAACGACATATTTGGGCTATAATCCCTTTAATCAAGGGGCATAAAGTTTTGTTAAAACTTGTTGGTATAAGTCAATTTTCTGTAAAGGATTTTATATTTGGGAAAAACTATTTTTCGGGATGCGATTTAAATTTGTAGGCTTACTTATTATTATTTTTTTTAAAGGTTTCAGTCAAGAGAAAACCGAAAATATTTATCCCGGATTTAAAACAGAAATCTTAGTTGATTCTTCTCGAATTTATAAACCAAACACAACCGCAAAGGATTCCTTGCATTTTCGCCCGGTAGATTTGGATATTTGGTATCCTAGCCATGAAACAAAAGGAAAGAAGCTGCTTTTTGGTGAATTATTCCAGCTTTATGAAAAGCGTTCAAATGCTTATCAAGAAGAAGAGAATTACACAGGATTGATGCAAGAATTGGCGCAATACTTTGCTGTTCAACTGGGTTTAGAAGCGAAAGATGGAGATAATATGTTGAAAATCCAGACCGAATCCTATGAAAATAGTCTTTTAGCAGAAGGTAAATTTCCTGTGATATTTTACACGGCAGGTTATAACGGAATGGGTTTTGAAAACTATATTTTATTAGAAGAGTTGGCGAGAAATGGTTTTGTCGTGGTTTCTATTTGGTCAGTTGGTCGGTTTCCCGGAAATATGAGCAATGACAAATTAGACACCATGCAACAGGTTTATGATGCTGAATTTGCTTTGAAATATTTAAAGGAATCTAAAGAGTTTTCTATTGATTTTGATCAGATCGGAATTTTAGGTTGCAGTTGGGGTGGTATGAGTGCTGCTATTTTTGCCGACAGAAATCCAACGATAAAAGCCATGGCTTCTTTAGATGGGACAGAAATATTTTATTATGGAGATACGGAAGAAGACGATGCTTTTTTAAATGAAATTTACGAGGCCGATTTTCTGCATCCTGAAAAAATGAATTTTTCGTATTATTATATGGAAAGTGGCAACAAATGGGATGAATTCTCGCCAACAGCAGAATATAATTATTTTAAAAAACTGCCTTCCGAAAAAAGATATCTACGATTTTTACAAAGTGCGCATGAAGATTTTGGTAGTTTTCCTAGTCTTTTGAAAGCGTCCAATAAGGCGATTAAAATTCATCAGGAAATAATTGAAAGTACTACCTTATTCTTTAAAAAACACCTTAAGTATATGGATGGATTTGACAATTATTTTGATCAATTGGCGATTCAAAAAAGTATAACGACGAAACCTTTTGAAATTGATCTTGAAATTCCAAGTAGTTTTACCTTGTCAGGAAAGATAAGCGATTTTCATTCTTCGAGTCCGTTGCCTTATGTGAATATTGGAGTTTTGGGTAAGAAAAAAGGTACGGTTTCATCGGAAAACGGAAGTTTTGAATTAGAGCTTGATGATTCGAACAAAAAAGATACTATTCGCATTTCAAGAATTGGTTATTATCCGAAAATTCTATTAGTGGAAAATTTATTTCGCCAAAAAAATAATTTAGTAATTAGCTTACAAGAAGAAGTTTCGCAATTGGATGAAATCGTTATCGGAACGAAAGGGTTGAAAAATAAAACAATTGGTAATAAAACAGAAACTAAATTTATCAATGCCGGATTTTCTTATGATCAATTGGGTGCAGAAATGGGTATTAAAATGAATATTCGAAAAGATCCTGCATTTGTCGATGCTTTTCATTGTAGCGTTTCGCAAAATAGATTGAGCTCAAAGTCCATTTTCCGTTTGAATATTTATGAAGTCTCCAAAGGTCGGCCTGGTGCTAATCTGTTGAAAAATAATATTTTAATTCCGATAGAATCGAAACAAACCGGAGTGATTACAGTAGATTTAAGAAAATATAATATTGTTTTAAAAGATGATGTGATTGTCACGATGGAGTGGGTTGAGAATACAGGAGAAACAAATAAAGGAGAAGCAATTTTTTTCTCGTTGGGCGTATTAACCGGAGGGACTTTGCACAAAGAATCTAGTCAAGGAAAATTGAAAAAATTAAACGGAATGGGTGTTGGCTTTACGATGGATGTTCGGTATTAATCGTATTTCTTATAATTTGAGATAAAATTCTTGCACCAAATTTAAATAGGTATCCGTATAGCGGTGTCTTTCGATTTCTATACTTAATTCCTCCATTTTCGGAGTGCTTTCTGTAAAACTCAATTGTAGTAAACTTCTTTTTATAGGTGTTTTAATATTTCCTTTTACATGAGTTATTCGATTGGGAAATAGGTGGTTTTTTTTAGCTGTTTCCAGGAATTTTTCCTCTTCCTCAAAAGGAATAATAAATGCACAAGACCCTGAATCGGATAGGAGTTTGGAAGTGCCTTGCAACAATTCATCAAAAGTCAAATTTTCAGTATGTCTTGCAAGAGCTCTGTTTTTCTTTAATTCTTTAAAAGTGGAGTTGTAAAAAGGAGGATTAGAAATAATCAAATCATAGGTGTCTTCTATTTCTTCGGTAAATTCCTGCAAAGATGCATGGTAGCAAAAAAGTCGGTCTCCCCAATCGCTATTTTCAAAATTGGTTACAGCTTGCTCGTAGGCATTAGGTTCTATTTCGAGTGCGTCAATGAGCTCGCAATCAGATCTTTGTGCGATTTGCAAAGCGATTAAACCCGTTCCAGTTCCGATATCTAAAACAGAACAAACATCTTCTTTTATTTCTGTCCAAGCTCCCAATAAAACGCCATCTGTACCAACTTTCATGGCTGTTTTATCTTGCTGTATTTCAAATTCTTTGAACCGAAAAATTTCTGTCACTTTATAATGATTTTGCTCGTTAGGAATACTATTTCTATTCTAAATTCATTTCAATAAGACCTTCTGGTGTTTCTACTATGACCAACTTATTTTCTCGATCCACTTTTTTGATAAAATCATCTATCATCGGAATTAATATTTCCGTTCCTTCTCTGTCAACCACAAATAAAGGTTGCGCAGTTCGGTCATTAATAGAAGTGATCTTTCCAACTTCGCCAAAATTTACATCCTGTAAAGTAAAATTCAAAACTTCATGAAAATAAAACTTATTTCCGGTTAGTTTTGGCAAAAATTTCATCGGCAAATACACATCACATTTTAAAATCGCATCGGCATCTTCCTCCGTCTCGACATCTTCAAAACGAACTCTCAACTGATTTCCTTTTTGAAGAAGGCTTTCTTCAATAAAAAACGGAATGAAATTTACACCCAAATCAACAAAAACCGCATCTAAATTTTCATATATTTCTGGTTGATCCGTATCTAATTTGATGATTACTTCTCCCTTGAAACTGTACTTTTTGACAATTTTTCCTAAATAAAAACAATCTTTTTTCTCCATTTGGCTTTTCCGTTTAGAAATGCAAATTTATCCTTTATAAATAGCATAACAAAAGGTTATTTTTACAAGCTCTAAATTAGGGGAGTTTTATTATTTTTTGATCTAAATTTTATACCTTGTTGCTCTTAAAATTTATTCATTTTAAATAATAGTATGATGAAAGTATATAAATATTCAATGCTATGGAAATGCCTTTTTTTAGGTGTTTTTTTAGTTTTAATTAGTTGTAATCAAAATAAAAAAGAGGTGCAAACAGAAAAAGAAAATTATTCTAATATTTTATTGCAAGAATGGGCTGGACCGTATGGAGGTGTTCCGGCATTCGATAAAATGAAAGTGGAAGATGTAAAAGAAGCTTTAGAAAAGGGCATGGAGTTGAGCCTTACCGAAATTGATGTAATTGCCAATAATAAAGAAGCAGCGACTTTTGAAAATACAATTGTTGCCATGGAGCGATCTGGTAAAGTTTTAGATCGCGTATTTGCTTACTATGGGATTTTCAGCAGCAATGAATCAAGTCCGGAATTTCGTGAAGTTCAAAAGGAAATGGCTCCGAAATTATCAGAGTATTCCTCAAAAATATCACAAAATGAAGCGCTTTTTCAACGTATAAAATCAGTTTATGAGGCTTCAAAAGAAAATCCTTTAGAAGCTGATCAGCAACGTGTTGTTGATTTAGTTTATAAGCGTTTCGAAATGAACGGAGCGGAATTGGATGCCGCAAAAAAAGAGCGTTATGCAGCTATAAATAAAGAATTATCAGGTATTTATACAACCTTTTCGAATAATATTTTACATGATGAAGAAAACTACATAACCTATTTGAATAAAGACCAGTTAAGTGGTTTGTCCGATGGTTATGTTAAATCTGCTGCTAAAATAGCTACTGATAATGGTCATGAAGGTGAATATGCTGTTACCAACACCCGCTCTTCGATGGATCCGTTTTTAACCTATTCTAACGAACGTAAATTACGTAAAAAAGTTTGGACAAATTATTATTCTCGAGGCGATAATAATGATGAATTTGATAATAAAGAATTGATTGCAAAAATTTTAAAATTACGACGAGAGCGAGTTGAATTGTTGGGATATAAAAATTATGCCGAATGGCGTTTGCAAGATCGTATGGCAAAAAATCCTGAAAATGCAATGGCTTTGATGAATGCGGTTTGGCCAGCTTCTATAGCGCGTGTTGCTGAAGAGGTTGCTGATATGCAGGCTGTTGCTGATGCAAATGGAGATAAAATAAAAATTGAACCATGGGATTATCGCTATTATGCGGAAAAAGTTCGTAAAAAGAAATACGACCTAAATTCTGAAGAAGTTAAACAGTACTTGCAATTGGATAAATTAACGCAAGCTTTATTTTTTACTGCCGGAGAATTGTTTCATTATGATTTTAAACCCGTACCTGATGGAACTGTACCTGTTTTTAAAGAAGATGTAAAAGTTTGGGAAGTTACTGATAAAGATTCTGGAGAGCATATTGGTTTATGGTATTTAGATCCATATGCACGTATCGGAAAACGTTCTGGTGCTTGGGCGACAACCTACAGAAGTCATTCTACTATTGACGGTAAAGAAACGGTTTTGGGTTCTAATAATTCAAATTTTGTTAAACCTGCTCCAGGAGAGCCTGTTTTGGTTTCTTGGGATGATGCAACAACCTTTTTTCACGAATTCGGACATGCATTGCATTTCTTTTCAAGTAATGTAAAATATCCAACTTTAAATGGAGGTGTTCGCGATTATACAGAGTTTCAATCCCAATTATTAGAGCGTTGGTTATCTACTGATGAGGTCATCAATAAATTCTTGGTGCATTATAAAACAGGAGAAGTTATTCCGAAAGAATTGGTAGAAAAAATCAAAAAAGCATCCACATTTAATCAAGGTTTTGGTACGACAGAATATCTCGCTTCGGCAATTATGGATATGAAATTACACTTAGCTGATCCGACAAATATAGATATTGATTCTTTTGAAAAAGCTACTTTAACCGAATTGCACATGCCAAAAGAATTGGTAATGCGACATCGTACACCACAATTCGGACACGTTTTTTCAGGGGAAGGTTATGCGACTGCTTATTATGGTTATATGTGGGCAGATGTGTTAACGGCGGATGCGTCGGAAGCTTTTGCAGCTGCTCCTGACGGATTTTATGATGACGCTATGGCGGAAAAATTAGTAAAGTATTTGTTTGCTCCAAGAAATTCTGTAGATCCGGCAGAGGCTTATCGTCAATTCAGAGGTCGTGATGCCAAAATTGATGCTTTGATGCGTGATCGCGGATTTCCAGTATCAGTGGAATAAACAATATTGAAAATATATTCCATAAAAAAACCTGATATGAACATATCAGGTTTTTTTTAAATATATAAGATGTAATTCTTATTTTCCTTCTTCTTTTGCTTCTGCAGCAACGTCATCAATAGTTTTAGGAGCTTCCTCTTCTGGAGCTTCTGCAGCTTTTTTGGCAGCAATAGCAGCTTCTTTTGCATCAGCTTGAGCTTTTATAGCTTCGTTTTCAGCTTCATTAGCAGCAGCTTTTCTAGCAGCGTTTACTTCTTTTTCAATTTCTAAAGCTTTTGCTTTAGCAGCATCAGCAGCGCTAGTTACCTTGTTGGTTTTTGCAGCAATTTTGTTTTCTTTTTCTTCCATCCAAGCTTTGAATTTTTCATCTGCTTGTTCTTGGGTTAAAGCACCTTTAGTAACACCACCCATTAAATGTTTTTTCAATAAAACACCTTTGTAAGATAAAATTGCTCTCGCAGTATCTGTTGGTTGTGCTCCTTTTTGTAACCAATTAACCGCTGCATCAACATCTAATTCAATTGTTGCAGGATTGGTGTTTGGATTGTAAGATCCGATTTTCTCTAATGATCTACCATCTCTTTTAGAACGGGAATCAGCGACAACCACCCAATAAAATGGTTTTCTCTTTTTTCCTCCTCTTTGTAGTCTAATTTTTACTGACATATAAACTTAAATTTTAAGGTTCTCGACCTTGGTTATTAATAAGGGCGCAAAATTAATAAATATTTTTGATTATGAA
>RCMY010000692.1_pt1 | contig 32016 bp, 29 predicted proteins | sample 2041341 | NCBI WGS metagenome assembly RCMY01 (sample SAMN09708234, study PRJNA481090) | Marine sediment metagenome, whole genome shotgun sequencing project. | reverse complement strand
TCATCACGTCGAGTGCTTTCCTTGGGTTGTCGATTGTGCGTCGTCGAGATCAATCGCGGCGAGTTGGTCGTCGAGGTTGAACACCTCGGTGAGTTGAACGAACCCCTGGTCCGGGGTGGTGTCGATGTCGAGGAAATACCCTGACATCGCTTCTTGCCAGCGTTGGTTGACGTCGCGTTCTTGCATCGACTCGATCGCCGAGGCCAGTGAGTCGGTTTCGAAGTAGCCGATCAGTAGTCCGTCCTCGGCAAGAAAGAGGGAGTACTCATGCCAGCCAGACTCCTGGAGTGCACGCAGCATGTCTGGCCAGACGCGTGCATGGGCCATCCGGTATTCCTCGAGACGGTCGGGCCGGACCTGGAGCCGGAAACACACGCGCTGGTGGAGCGGGCGAGCGGGATGCGTTGCAGCTGTTGGTGCGTCGGTCACGAGATACTTCACGGTAGTTGAATCGTTTATATTGCGCATCACCGTATGGATCGGTCGAGTCTGTGTCAAGCGGCAGGCTTGCTGGCCGCTGTCGGTGCCGGCCGGAGGCCTCACGAACGCCCGTCGCTCAGTGGTTGCTGGGGTAGAGTCCAGTCGTGGCTGTGAGCATGAAGGAAGTTGCCGAGCGGGCGGGCGTTTCGATCGCGACCGTTTCAAATGTCATCAATCGGCCGCACCTCGTTGCCGACCGGACGACCGCTCGCGTGCGATCGGTGATTGACGCCACCGGGTTTGTGCCCAACGGCAGCGCCCGCCAGCTGCGTGCCGGTAGCTCGCCGATGGTCAACGTGATCGTGCCAGACGTCGCCAATCCCTTCTTTGCTGAACTGGCCAGGGGCGTCGAGGACCGAGCCGTTGAACACGATCTGGCTGTCTTCATCAGCAGTACCGAGGGTGACCCTGAACGTGAGCGGCGCTACCTCAACGTGGTGCTCGAGCAGCGCCCGAGGGGCGTACTGCTCGCCCCGGCCGGTGATCTCGAACGCCCGTTGTCTCTTCTGGCCGGGCGTGTCGCTGTGGTGCTCATCGACGCCACCAGCTCCGGCGAGCACTGCTCGGTCGCCGTCGATGATTTTCGTGGTGCTGGCCTCGCCGTTCAACACCTGCATCAGCTGGGCCATCGGTCGCTGACCTGGGTCGTTGGGCCGGAAACGATTCCTCAGTGTCGACAGCGAACCGAGGGAATCGACTACGCCGCCCGGCAATTCGGAATGGACATCACCGTGGTTCGCGTTGAGTTCATGACCGTGGCAGAAGGAAAAGCAACCGCGGAATCGCTGCGTAGTTCGCCGCTGCCGTCGGCCATTGTCTGCGCCAACGATCTACTCGCACTCGGCGTCGAATTCGGATTGCTCGCAGGAGGCATCGATGTGCCGGGAGACGTGTCCGTCATAGGGTTCGACGACATCGAGTTCGCTGCTTCGGCTGCGGTCACGCTGACGTCAATTACTCGCCCGGCGTTCGCCATTGGGGCCACGGCCATTGACATGCTCCTCGATGAACATGCGGTGCCTGATCACGAACACCGCCAGATTCAGTTTCAGCCCACCATGGCCGTGCGCAACAGCACTGGCCCGGCTCGTTCGTCGGACTGATTTGGCGCTCCTGAGCGCCGTCTGTCAATCGTTTGAAGTCGAGAATTACCCATGGCCGGGCAAGAAACGTGACATTCGTCTCGGCAAGGCTGATCGAGGCCGGCGGGTCGCTGACCTGGCGAAAGTGCCCCCTCGTGACAACCGTCGGCGATCGAATGCAGTCAGACTGGCCTGTTTTCGTTTGACGAGTACTGATCGTCGGATCTATGTTTCGGAGGCAAACATTAAACGTTTCATTGTCTAGGTACCTCAGGGGAACTTTCATGCGATCTCGTCGCTTTCGAACCGGTCTCGGCACCCTTGCCGCCATGGCCATGCTCGCCGCTTCATGCGGCGGATCTGATGCCGACTCGGCGTCTGGGGGTGATGAAGGTAGTTCTGACGGTCCGGTCACGATCTCGCTGCTGCATGACAACTCGCCAACCAGCACCGATCTGATGGAAACCCTCACGACTCGCTACACGGAGCTCAATCCGAACGTGACGTTCGAACTCGAGCAGTTCATCGGTGGCGAAGAGGGCGACAACCTGGTCAAGACAAAGCTCGCAACGGGCGAGATGAACGACGTCTTCTACTACAACTCGGGTTCGTTGCTGCAAGCGCTCAACGCCGACCGGACGATCGAACCGCTCACCGACGACGCTGCGCTCGACACCGTCTCTGATGGTTTCCTGCCCGCCGTCACGGTCGCCGACGAGATCTACGGCGTGCCCGCAGGCCCCGGTTTCGCTGGCGGAATCCTCTACAACATGGACGTCTACGCCGATCTTGGCCTCGAAGTCCCGCTCACTTGGGACGAATTCGCCGCCAACAACGAGACGATCAAGGAAGCTGGCATCGCTCCGGTGCTGGCAACATATGCCGATGCCTGGACAGCGCAGTTGTTCATCCTCAGCGATTTCTACAACGTCCAGGCTCAGGAGCCTGACTTCGCCGCCAACTACACGGTCAACGCTGCGAAGTACGCGTCGACCCCGGCGGCGCAAACGAGCTTCGATCGCCTGGCGCAGGGCGCCGCTGACGACTGGTACCAAGCGGACTACCTCTCGACCTCGCACGCCGATGGTCTCGGGATGTTGGCTCGCGGCGAGGTTGCCCACTACCCGATGCTGAGCGTCGTCGTTCCTGCGATCGAGGCTGACAATCCAGGTGCGGGCGAGCGGATCGGCTTCTTCGCTCAGCCGAGCGACAGTGCCGATATCAACGGCGCCACGCTCTGGTTGCCGAACGCTCTGTACATCGCTGAGTCCAGCGAGGTGAAAGAAGCGGCCAAGGAGTTCTTGCGCTGGGTCACCTCGGTTGAGGGCGCCGAGTACGTCATGGACCTGATCCCGCCGACCGGCCCGATCGTGATCGATGGCGTGACGTTGCCAGACAACGTGCTTCCTGCGGTCAACCACGTCCAGGCATACGTCGACAGCGGTAACGCTTCTCCTGCACTCGAGTTCGTCTCTCCAGTCAAGGGGCCGGGTCTACCGCAGATCTCGGTGGAAGTCGGATCTGGTATCCGCAGCGCTGAAGATGGAGCCTCCACCTACGACGACGATGTCGAGAAACAAGCCAAGCAACTTGGACTCGAAGGTTGGTGACGAACTATTGATGCTCGGGCCGCCACACCGGTGGCGGCCCGAGCGCTGATCACGGGGACGCGATGAATCACCAGCTGCCAAAGACGTATCGCAAGACCTACTCCCGATGGTTCTTCCTCCCCGCCGGACTGGTCTTCATCGTCTTCTTCCTGGTCCCGACGGTCATCTCCTTCTTCTTCTCGTTCACCCGATGGACGCTCTTCGAGTGGGACTGGATCGGGTTCGAGAACTTCGCCCAGTTCTTCAAGGAGCCGGCACTGATCAACGGTCTCCGCAACACCGTCATCTATGCCGCCGTCACGAGCAGCCTGAAGGTGGTGCTCGGACTGCTTCTCGCCGTGCTTCTGACCTCTCGGATTCGGGCCCGCGGACTGCTTCGCTCGATCGTCTTCTTTCCAGTCCTCGTCAGCACCGTCGCCGTTGGTGTCACCTTCAGCGTCTTGCTCCACCCGTCGACTGGGCTCCTCAACGAAACCTTGGCCGTCTTTGGCATAGACGGCCCGGCATGGCTGACAGACACTCGTATCGCCTTGCTCTCTGTGGCAATGATCGACGTGTGGAAGGGTGTTGGTCTCGCAACACTGATCTACATAGCGGGGATCGTCTCGATCCCTGAGTCGTACATCGAAGCGGTGTCGGTCGACGGCGGGGGCTTCTTCCAGCAGCTGCGGTACGTCATCATCCCGTTGAGTCGCCCCGCAACCTTCACCGTCATCCTTCTCTCGTTCGTCGGGGGGCTCCGCACCTTCGACCTCATCTGGACCATGACGGGCGGGGGGCCTGGCTTCACCACAGATGTGCTCGCCTCGACGATCTACAAGCAGTATCAGGCCGGCTTCTACGGGCTGGCGACTGCCGGCAACGTGGTGCTCTTCATGCTTGTGATCCTGTTGGCATATCCCATGCAGCGGTACTTCAACAGCAAGGAATTGCAGCTGTGAGGTTCGTCAAGAAGTACTGGATCGATGCCGTGGCGCTCTTGTTCGCTGGCCTGATCTTCCTGGTTCCCTTCGCGTTCATCATCGTCACGGCAGCCAAGAGCCGTCCCGATGCCGCTGCCCTCGACTTCACCTGGCCACAGGAGTGGCGACTGTGGGACAACATGGTCGAGGTCATCACCTTCCGAGACAACCTGCTCGTCACCGCGATGCGCAACAGCCTTGTTCTCACAGTGGTGTCGGTGTTCTTCATTGTCGTGTTCTCGGCCTTCGTCGGATTCGTGACTCAGCGAAGTCAAGACCGGTGGGCGCGGGTGGCCAACGTCTTCGTCTTCTCCGGGCTGATCATCCCACCCGCAGTTGTGCCAACGATCTTCGTGCTGCAGGAGCTCAACCTGTTCAAGACACTGACCGGACTGATTCTTGTCGAGATCGCGATCACGCTGCCGTTCGGCGTATTGCTCACCCGTGCTTTCATGGCCACGATCCCTCGCGAACTCGACGAGGCAGCGATCATCGATGGCGCAGGGAGCTTCACCCTGTTCTTCCGTGTCATCTTGCCGCTCATGCGGCCGGTCCTGATCACCCTCATCGTCACCTCGTCGGTCGCTATCTACAACGACTTCGTCCATCCGCTCTATTTCACGCCGGGTTCGGACGCCACCACGGTGCAGCTGACGCTGTTCAACTTCCAGAGCCAGTTCGATTCCCAGTGGAACCTGCTGTTCATGGACGTCCTGCTCATCACGATCCCTCCGCTCATCATGTTCATCTTCTTCAACCGCAAGATCGTCGAAGGAATGACCGCCGGCGCCGTCAAAGGCTGACCGGACAACTGAAAGGCGCCCATGGCTGCCGTCACTTCCCTCCGCACCCAGTACCCCAACGACTTGATAGGCGTCGACGACGATGCTGTGCGCTTGCGCTGGCAGATAGATGCAGATGATGCACGCCAACAAACCGGGTCACACATCCAAGTGAGTCACGATCCTGACTTCGGTTCGGTGTTGGCCGAGCGCGTCGATGTCGGTGATCGACAGCTCGACTGCCTTGCTCCCGGGGGAGAGTTCGTGAGTCGGGAACGGCGGTTCTACCGCGTCATGGCTGAACTCGACGGAGTCTGGACCCCGTGGAGTCCGGTGTGTTCGGTCGAGGTCGGCCTGCTTACTGCAGACGACTGGAGGGCCAAGGCTGTCACGCTCCCCGACGATCCCGGCGCGATCTCGATGGCGCCGTCGCCGCTAGTTCGTGCGGCATTCGGTGTCGAGTCCTCGGTGGTCTCGGCTCGGCTGTACGTGACATCACTCGGAGCCCACAGCGTTGCCCTCAACGGCAAGGTGATCTCCGACAGTCTCTTCGCCCCGGGCTGGTCGGCCTATCACCAGCGCCTCCTCGCTTGCACCTACGACGTCACCGAGATGCTCGTGCCGGGTGAGAATGTGCTCTCAGGCGTGCTAGGCGACGGTTGGTATCGCGGTCGGCTGGGCTGGAATCCTGGCCAGGATCGTTGTCGCTACGGAACCGAGCTGGGTCTCATCGCGCAGCTCGAGATGACGCTCGACGACGGCTCGATCCACACGGTGGTTTCCGATGAATCGTGGACAGCGTCGACCGGTTCGATTCGCTTCGCCGACATCTATGACGGCTGTGAGATCGATTTCCGTGAAGCGCAGGACGGTTGGACTTCTCCGGGGTTCGATGCTGATTCCTGGAAGCCGGTCTCGGTGGTCGATCTGGACCCGGTGATCATCGAGCCATGGATCAGCGCGCCGATTCGGCAGGTGAAGGAGCTTGAGGTCCGCTGCTCGGAGGGGCCCAACGGCGTCGTGCGTGTCGACGTCGGTCAGAACATCTCGGGCTACCTCGCCATCGAAGTTGCAGGATCGGCGGGCTCCGAGGTCGTCACCCACCACGCCGAGGTGGTCGAACCTGGTGGGGCATTGCACCTGCGGGCTCTCCGCTCGGCCATTGCCTCGGACCGCTTCTTGCTAGCCGACGACCAGCCGACAATGCTCGTTCCCGAGTTCACGTTCCACGGCTTCCGCTACGCCGACATCGCCACCGATGCCGAGGTGCTGAGCGTGCGAGCCATTGTCATCAGCAGCGACTTGGAAGAACGGAGCTCGTTCGAGTGCTCGCATGAGGGGCTCAACCAGTTCGAGTCAAACGTGCGTTGGTCGCAGCGTGACAATTTCGTCGGCCTACCCACCGATTGTCCGCAGCGAGATGAGCGACTCGGTTGGACAGGAGATGCCCAGGCATTCGCTGCGACAGCGAACGTGTTGTTCGACTCCCATCAATTCTGGCTGAGCTGGTTTCGAGACCTGGCCCTGGAGCAAACCGAGGAGGGGGTTCCGAGCGTGGTCCCCAATGTGGTCCTCGAGGGTGAGCCCCGCATGGGGCGCGCCGGGTGGGCGGACGCTGCCACGATTGCTCCGTGGGCCACATACGAAGCGACTGGCTCGACCGCTTCGCTCGTGCAGCAACTCGACAGCATGATCCGATGGGTGTCGACACTGCAATCGAAGCGGCACGACGATGGTCTGCTCGGTGGCGAATTCCAGTTTGGTGACTGGCTCGATCCCGACGCACCTGCGTCAGAACCGTGGAAAGCGAAGACCGACGGTGACTTCATCGCCAACGCCTTCTTCTCTCACTCCGCGCGGTTGACCGCCGAAGTCGCCGCCGTTCTTGGTGAGACCGCCATCTCGGTCGAGCACCGTTCACTGGCTGATGAGATGGCGGCTCTCACATGGGAGCGCTGGCGGGACCATGCCCGCACAACGCAGACCGGATGTGCGGTTGCAATCGAACTCGGTATAGCCCCAGTTGAAGAACACCCCGAGGTCGCCACCATGCTTGCGTCGCTCGTTCGTGCTGCCGATGGCGCCGTGTCCACCGGGTTTCTCGGGACGCCGCTCGTCCTGCCTGCGTTGTCTCGGCACGGACACTTCGACACCGCCTATTTGATGCTGCTCCGCACCGGCGTTCGATCCTGGCTTTACCAGGTCGAGAACGATGCGACCACGGTCTGGGAACGGTGGGATGCCATCTTGCCTGACGGTTCGATTCACGACGGGATCATGAAGTCCATCGACGAGCAGGGCGAGAATCCGGAGGACCCGCACATGCTGTCCTTCAATCACTACGCATACGGGGCCGTCATCGACTGGGTCTATCGAAACGTCGGCGGCTTGGCACCGACCATCGCTGCGCCCGGCTATCGCCAGGTGCTCATCGCCCCGAAGCCCTGCACTCAGATCACGAACGCGACAACAGCAATTGCAACCGGATTCGGAGAGCTTCGTCTCGACTGGGCCGTCGCTGACCAGCAGTTCACAGCCACGGTGGTGGTTCCATTCGGATCGCAAGGATCGTTCTCGGCCCCGACGACGGACCAGTCGGTCGTCACAGTTGGCGACCGGGTGGTCACCAAGCCAATCACACTCGAGCACGGCACTCATCACATCGCTGTGACCCACCCGGCAGTTGCATCGCCGAGTTGACATCGGATTTCTGAACACGAGAGGCACCCATGAATCACGAACTCACCGACCAGCACGTCGACAGCTATCAACGAGACGGCTTCGTTGTCATCGAGGACTTCCTCGATCACGAGGAGTTGGGCTCGTGGCGGGAGACCGTTGCGAAGGCGATCGCTGGCCGCAACGGAAAGCGGTTCAGCGCCGACGATGTGATGACCGACGAGTTCGCCGAGTCCGAGCAGACGACGTTCTATGAGAACGTGTTCGAACAGCTGGTGAACCTGTGGCAGACCGATGATGCGCTGCGCGATCTGATTCTCGATCCTCGGATCGGTGAGATGGCCGCCACGTTGGCCGGGGTCGACGGGGTGCGTGTCTGGCATGATCAGGCCCTGATCAAAAAGCCGTTTGCGAATCCGACCGCCTTCCACCTCGATGCGCCGTATTGGTCGTTCACTTCATCTGATGCGATCTCAATCTGGATTGCGCTCGATGATGCGACTGAGGCCAACGGGTGTCTCTACTTCTTCCCCGGTTCGCAGAAGGAAACGACGATGGACAACGTTCTGATCGGGCACAACGTCGGAGCAATCTTCGACGTCTATCCCCAGTTTGCTGACCGACCGGCAACAAGCGGAGCGATGCGCGCCGGCAGTTGCTCGTTCCACAACGGGCTTACCGTGCACGGCGCCGGCGCGAACATGACGAACGGACTTCGGCGTGCGATGACGTGCGCTTTCATGCCAGACGGCATGGTGTTCAACGGTCAGCAGAACATCCTCTCCGATACTCAAGTGGCGCAGCTCGACGTCGGGGACCCGCTCGACGATCCGGGCCAAAACCCCATCGTGTTCAGTCGAGTCCGCCAGTAGTCCGGTAGGACCTTCGCCTCCAAGCAGCTATCCCCTTCCCTTCCCCCCACTCGTCCGAGGACAACATGCCTGACTTCTTCGACACCGTCACCGAGCCAATCGCCTACGGCGGGCCCGACTCGAATGATCCGCTCTCGTTCCGTTGGTATGACGCTGATCGCCTCGTTGCCGGTCGGACGATGGCGGAGCATCTGCGCTTCGCTGTCTGCTACTGGCACAGCTTTGGGTGGGAAGGTTCCGACATCTTTGGCGAGGGAACCTTCGATCGCCCGTGGCTGGCCGGCACCGACGACCTCGGTAGCGCCAAGGCGAAGATGGCGGTTGCCTTCGAATTCTTCGAGAAGCTTGGCGCTCCGTTCTGGTGCTTCCACGATCACGACATCGCTCCGGAGGGTTCGAGCTTCGCTGAGTCGGCTCGCAATCTCGATGTGATGGTTGACGAAGCCGCGGCTCACATGGAACGAACTGGCGTCAAGCTGTTGTGGGGTACCGCACGCCTGTTCTCGCAGCGGCACTACATGTCTGGCGCAGCAACAAACCCCGACCCTGAGGTCTTCGCTCGAGCGGCGGCGCAAGTTGCGCAGTGCCTTGAAGCGACCCATCGCCTCGGTGGTGAGAACTACGTGCTGTGGGGCGGACGCGAAGGCTACGACACCCTGCTCAACACCGACCTGCACCGCGAGCTCGACCAGCTGGGGCGCTTCCTCTCAATGGTGGTCGAGCACAAACACCGAATTGGATTCGAGGGCATGATCTTGCTCGAGCCGAAGCCGTTCGAGCCGGTGAAGCACCAGTACGACTTCGACGTGGCTGCGTGTCACGCGTTCCTTGCGAAGTACGACCTGCTCGGCCAGGTGCACGTCAACATCGAGGTGAATCACGCCACGTTGTCAGGGCATGACTTCGCCCATGAGGTAGCTGTTGCTCACGAGGCAGGCATCTTCGGCAGTGTCGACGCGAATGCCGGTGACGATCGGTTGGGGTGGGACCTCGATCGATTCCCTGTCTCGGTCGAGCAGATGACGCTTGGGATGTACGAGATTCTTCGCGGCGGAGGCTTCACGTCTGGCGGTTTGAATTTCGACTCGAAGCTTCGGCGGCAGTCGATCGCGAGAGATGATCTGTTCCATGGCCACATCGGCGGTATGGACACGATGGCCCGAAGCCTGCTTGCAGCTTCGGCGATGCTGGAAGACGGTGTGATCGAAGACGTCAGGCGGAACCGCTACGCCGGGTGGTCCGACGATCTGGGCACGTCGATCATGGACGGATCGCTCACGCTGGCTGAGCTTCGCGATCGGGCGCTGGGTCGCGAGCAGGAGCCTCTGCCGGTGTCAGGTCGCCAGGAGATGCTCGAGAACATCGTCGCCACCTACATCGAGCGTGTGCGCTGATGCCGCTGGTGCTGGGTGTCGATTCCTCTACGCAGTCGACCAAGGTCGAGGCTCGTGACATCGACAGCGGCGAGCTGGTGGCGTCCGGGTCAGCAGCACACCCAGCGGCGCAACCGCCGGTGTCCGAGCAGGACCCGAAAGCTTGGTGGCGTGCGCTCGTCGATGCGGTCTCGCAACTCGGGGACGCCCGCCGCGACATCGTGGCGATGTCGGTCGCTGGTCAACAGCACGGCCTTGTCTTGCTCGATGCCGATGGCGAGCCGGTACGCCCAGCCAAGCTGTGGAACGACACGACGTCGGCGGACGCCGCCGCCCGCCTCGTCGGCTCGATGGGGGCCTCGCCGGTGGGAGCACGACAGTGGGCCGACGCGTGCGGCAGTGTTCCGGTCGCAGCGTTCACGGTTGCGAAGTTGGCTTGGATGCAGGAGCACGAGCCAGACTCGCTTGCGCGAGCGACCCGCATCATGTTGCCCCACGACTACCTGGCGTGGCGTCTGACGGGGCGGCATGTGACCGACCGGGGTGACGCGTCTGGCACGGGATGGTTCGACCCGTCGACGAACAGCTATCGACGTGAACTTCTCGGGGCAGCCACGGGGGCACTCGACCTCGCAGCGCTTCCCGAGGTGCTCGGACCCACCGAGGCCGCAGGTCAGCTGTCTGTCGCGGTGGCTGGAGAACTTGGCCTGGCGGTGTCGGTCGTCGTTGGCCCTGGCACGGGTGACAACATGGCGGGGGCGCTCGGCCTCGGCCTTCGGGCCGGCGACTCGGTGATCTCGCTGGGAACGTCAGGCACTGCCTACGCGGTGTCAGCGGTTCCGACCGCTGACCCGACCGGTTCGGTTGCTGGATTCGCCGATGCGAGTGGCGGCTTTCTTCCCCTTGTCTGCACGCTGAATGCGACCCGGGTGACCGACACGTTCGCCACACTGATGGGAGTGGACCGCGACGGCTTCGCTGATCTGGCTCTCGCCGCCGATCCGAGTGAGGGTGGGCCGACCCTTCTGCCGTACCTCGATGGCGAGCGCACGCCGAACTTGCCGAACGCTCGTGGCGCTCTGTTCGGCATCGAGACCGGCGTCGGGCGTGAAGCCTTGGCGCTGGCCGCCCATGACGGCGTGTTGTGCGGACTGCTCGAAGGGCTCGACGCGCTTTCGGCGTGCGGTGTGCCGCTCGATGGCCGACGATTCCTGGTTGGTGGTGGTGCTCGCTCTGCGGCTTATCGACAGCGCTACGCCGATCTCGCCAGGCAGGAGATTGTGGTGCCAGACGCTGACGAGACCGTAGCGACAGGTGCTGCCGTGCAGGCTGCCGCAGTGGTCTCGGGAGCATCGATCAGCGATGTGGCGATCGCATGGGGTTGTGGAGCTGGGCATCCGACGACGCCTCGAGCAGGGGCCGACGGCGACGTCAGGGCCCGCTACGCGGCGGCGCGTGGAGTCGCCGAGATGCTCTGATAAGGCGCTCCTGCCAGGGCCCTGCCGGTTACTTCTGCCAAGGGTTCACGGTTGCCCGCTTGCCGCCTCGAGCTGGTCGAGAAATACCTTGCTGTCCCAGTAGTCGACTCGATGAGTGATCAGGCCGTTGTCGATGTGCAGGCGTTGTGCACCTCGCACTTCGATCGGCGTTTCGCCCTGCCAGCGGGCCCGCATCGTGTAGAAGACCGCCGCCATGCTGGCTTCGACCACAACGTGTTCGACGTCGTACACGAGCCCTGCCATGTCGCTCAGAAAGCCGGGAAGACGCTCGCGATACGCATCTCGCCCGATACACCCCGAGCCGAGCGCGGCCGTGTGTTCGTTGACGAAGCCTCGAGCGACATGAGCAGCGACGGCATCGGGATCGCCGGTCGCGAACGAGGCCATGTAGGCGCGAGCGACAGTCTCGACACTGCCTGGCCCTGCGGTTGACGTTGGTGAAGGAGCGTCGCTCGACATCTCGTCAGTCTGATCGACAGGATCGACCGTCACACACCAGAGCTGTGTTTTGTCTCCGTTATCAGGCCAGGATCGAATCGCTCTCTCACGCGACAGCTGAACCATTCGTTGGTGGTGTGCACCTTTTGTACGGAGCGAATGCAGGTAGCCGCGGGCCCGTCGCTCGGGAGGGGGCGTGATGTTGCTTTCGCCGTATGCCAGGCTTGCGTGCCATGACTGGAATCATCGAACTCGAAGCCACCGACGGGCACCGACTCAGCGCCTACGAACAGCACCCTGAAGGGGCAACGGCATCAGTCGTGATCGTGCAGGAAATCTTCGGCGTGAACTCGCACATTCGCTCGGTCGTCGATGGCTTCGCAGCGGCTGGCTACCACGCAGTTGCACCGGCAACGTTCGATCGAGCTGAGCGGGGTGTCGAACTCGGGTACGACGGGCCTGGTGTCGAGCGGGGCAAGGAATTGGCCACGAGCATTGGCATGGAGAGCGCGATGCTCGACGTGGCAGCAGCGGTGGCCCATGTGTCAGCGACAGGGCCAGTTGGCGTCGTCGGCTACTGCTTCGGTGGGTCGCTCGCCTGGCTGGCCTCGGCCCAACTGCCGGTGGCCGCCGCCGTTGGTTACTACGGCGGCTTCATTCCCGGGGCCCTCGACTCGACGCCGAAGGCCCCGACCATGCTGCACTTTGGCGAGCTCGACGCTGGCATCCCACTCGACAAGGTGGCGTTGATCGGCCAAGCGCACCCCGACGTTGCTGTCCATGTGTATGAGGGGGCCGACCACGGCTTCAATTGCGATGTCCGAGCGTCATTCCATGCCGGGGCAGCCGAACTGGCCAGGGAGCGGACCATGGCGTTCCTCGCTGAGCACCTCGTCGCCCCGTGTGCCTGACCATGTGGCCAGGTGGGCAGGTGGGCAGGTGGGCAGGTGACCGCTGTGTCTCCATGCACTACCGTCGCCGTGATGTCGGAACTGCCCGAACCTCGGATTGCTGACGTCGACCGCGGCCGAGTGAGCAAGCACCTGCGCGTCGCATACGGCGAGGGTCGAATCACCGAGATCGAGCTCGAGGAACGGCTGACCGTGGTCTACGAAGCGCGCACGGCGAGCGAACTCGAGGTGGTCATCGTCGATCTCCCGACGCCACCATCCGCCGCCGTGCAATCATCGCCGGTCGCGAGGGCCCGTTCCTCGTTCGACCTCCGGCCTGCTGCGCCGCTTCTGCTTCCTTCAGTTGTCTGCACGCTGATCTACTTGATGACGATCCCCGGCGGCTATTTCTGGCCGATGTGGGTCTGGCTCGGTTGCGGCGTTGCGGCAGCCCTCGTCGTCTTTGGCTCTGGGCAAAGTGACGACGATTCCGGGCCTTCTCAGGTGCCCCCTTCTGCCCAGCCACAGGTCGGGCCTTGAGCGGGCACGGCGAGATCGTGGACGAGCTCCGATCGTTGCTCGGCCCCAGGGGCTGGCTCGAAGGCGAGGATGCAGCGACCCACCTGACCGACTTCCGCAACGACTTCAGTGGTTCCGCTCTTGGCGTCGCCCGCCCCGCTTCGACGGAACAGGTGGCGCAGGTCGTCGAGCGGTGCGCAGCGCGTGGTGTGGCAGTCTTGGCGCAGGGCGGCAACAGCGGACTGAGTGGCGGCTCTGTTCCCAGCGTCGATCGCGCGACCATCATTGTTTCGCTCACGCGGATGCGGACGATCGAATCTGTCGACGCCGATGGGTTCACGATCACGGCGCAGGCAGGGGTGACCGTCGAGGAGTTGCAGGATGCAGCGTCCGAGGTCGACCGGCTGTTCGCTCCCGACTGGGGAGCCAGGGGATCGGCAACTCTTGGCGGAGCTATTGCCACCAACGGCGGGGGCATCAACGTGCTGCGCTATGGCAACACCCGTGAACAGGTCATGGGTGTGGAGGTTGTGCTGGCTGACGGTCGTATCTGGAACGGACTCCGGGCACTGCCGAAGGACAACTCTGGCTACGACTTGAAGCAGCTCTTCATCGCAAGTGAGGGGACGCTCGGGATTGTCACCAGGGCCGTTGTCAGGTTGCACCCGCGCCCAGCCGAACACCGAACGGCCTTCCTTGCGCTTGCGGACATCGAACGCCTCAATGAGCTGTACTCCCTCGCCGCCAGCCACGTGCCTGGGGCCCTCAGTGCTTTCGAGTTGGTGCCCGAGATCGGTCTGGCCAAGGTGATCGAGCGCTACGACGTGCAACGGCCGCTGCCGACGGTCGGGGAGTGGTACGTGCTCGCTCGCTACAGCGGACCAGTGGGCATCGCCGATGATCTTCTGTCTTTGTTGGCAGCTGCGAGCGAGGCTGGCATGGTCAACGACGCCGTCGTGGCAGAGTCCGCTGCGCAAGAAGCCAATCTCTGGATGCTGCGGGACGAGTTGCCTCCTCCGAGGATCTTCGACGGCTATCAGATCAAGTACGACCTCGCTGTTCCATCGAGCAGGATCAGCGAGTTTCACGCCGAGGTTCGCGTGTTGATCGAGTCAATCGTGCCTGGCGCCATGCCGTACGTGTTTGGGCACGTGGGCGACGGCAACCTGCATCTCACTGTCTGGCCAGCCGAAGGAGAAGACGATCTTCTCGAGGCCAGGAAGGGCGAGCTGGTTTCGGCGATCGACGATCTCGTGTGGCAGTACAACGGGACGATCAGCGCCGAACACGGACTGGGTCAAGAGCTCAGAGATCGCATCGTCGGGCAGAAGTCGCCCATCGAACTCGAGCTGATGCACCGGATCAAGAAGGCCTTCGACCCCGACGGCATTCTCAATCCGGGAAAGGTTCTACCCGACCCCTAGTTGGCAAGCCAACACTGCTTTCGGCAACGGCGACCAGTCGTTCGTCCTTTCGAATCAAGGAGAACCCCATGGCCAGAATCGACCCACTCCCGCGTGAAGAACTCGCCGACTTCGAGGCTGGTTATGCGATGGTCGAAGAAGTGATGGGGTTTGTCCCCAACTCGATGTTCACGATGCCTCGGGTTCCCGGTCTGCTTCCCGCCTTCCAAGCGTTGGCAGGCACGATCTTGATGAACGGATTGATCTCGAGGGAGCTCACGCAGATGGTGGCGCAGATCGCATCGAGCGCCGCAGGCTGCCGCTACTGCCAGGCCCACACGGCCCACACAGCGGAACGGGCCGGCGTCAGCGAAGAAAAGCTGGCAGACCTCTGGCTGTTCGAGACCAGCGACCACTTCGATGATGCTGAGCGAGCAGCACTCCGGCTCGCATTCAAGGCTGGATCGCAACCGAACGCAGCGACCGATGAGGACTTCGCCGCGTGCGCCGAGTTCTTCGACGATGCGCAGATCTCTGCGATCGTCGCCACGGTTTCGCTTTTCGGATTCCTCAATCGATGGAACGACACCATGGCCACAGACCTCGAGGAGCACCCAATGGCGTTCGGTCAGCGCGTGCTGGCCGACGGCGGTTGGGAAGCCGGCAAACACGGCGACTGAGCCAGGTCAGTCGAGGTCCCACCAGATCACGGCTCGATCGCCTGACCGCTGGGGCAACGCCCGAACGGCTGCTTCGACCTCGGGCAATCGATCTGGCCCCAAACACAACATGCGGGCAGCTGTCACGGCCCTCGACTCGATCGAGGCCTGGCGCCGTAGCGATCCAGCCGGCCCGATCTCGAGCGTGGCCTCGATCCCAGCCTCGTGAACGACGGCGAGCGCCTCATCGGCGGTCGGTCCGGTCGGCCGGTCGAGGTCCCAGAATTGTCGCCACAGCGGAGCGTTGGCTGTCTGCGGATGGGCGAGGGTGAGCTCCATGACGACTCGTCGCCCGGCCGCATGGTCGAGTGCGAGGACGAACGGCGCAAGGTTTGCAACGTTGTATGCCACGTGGTGGCACAGCACGAGGTCAGCGGTTCCGGCCTCGCCCGCCGTCGCTGGCCATGTCCCCTCGACGGTTCGGCACGAGATGCCGCGGGTGCTCGCCTCCTCGGCGAAGGCATCGAGCATGGCCGAAGACTGGTCGACGCCGACAGCGGAATGCAGGCGGTCAGCGACCGCCATCGTGGCAGCGCCACCGCCACAGCCAACGTCGATCACTGAGGAACGGTCGGCTGCAGTCAGGACATCGAGCGCTCGCTGCGTGGAGAGCGAAGGGGAGCGGAGGGGCTGTGTCGATCCAGCGGCTCCGACGGGGTCTGCAGCGCTCGCTCTGAAGAGGTTCGGGTCCATCTCGTATGGGAAGGAGACGGCCGCAGCCCTGATCACGTCTGGGATGGCCCAGGCCTCGAGTTGGGTTCGCCAGTGACGAGCGGCGGGGGTGTCGATCGAGGAGTCATCGTTCGATCGCTGAGCATTCGATCGCTGAGCATTCGATCGCTGAGCATTCGATTGCTCTGAATTCGATGACGCGGCGCTTGGGGACATCCCTGTAGTCCAGCAGGCAACGGGATTATGGTCGAGTCGCAACTCATACCAGTGCGAGGTCAACCGATCCTCCAAGAGTCCGTACTCTTTCCTGAACCCGAGGTTCATCGGTCATGCCGCATCCTGTCCCGACCCCTGACCGTCACGATTTGTTGAAAGACGCCCGGAGTCTTCCCACTCCGCCTGCCATCGTGATGCAGATCGTCCAGCTTCTGTCTGATGAAGAAGTCTCGATGGATGACATCGCCGCGTCGGTCTCGCTCGATGCAGCCCTCGCAGGCAAGGTGCTGCGAACCGTGAACTCTGCGGCGTTCAGTCCCGCGGCTCGTGTCACCAGACTTGACAGGGCAATCAGCTTCCTCGGCATCGGCCCGTTCCGGTCGCTGCTGATGGGAACCGCCATGAGCGATCTCGTTCCCGCCTCGGGAACAGCAGTGGCTTCGGAAATCCGCCGTCGGTCGGTCATCAACGCGACCCTCTCCAAGGCGTTCGCTGAAGAGGTCGACATCAAGATCTGTGAAGAGGCGTTCCTCGGTGGCCTGCTCGGCTCGCTCGGGCACCTCGTGCTCGCCCGCAAGGCCCCGGCCATACACGCCCAGTTGTGTGCGGAAGCCGGTGGCTGGTCAGCGTCGCCTGAGGAGTTCGCACTTCTCGGCTACACCATGGACGACGTCACTGCCGATCTCCTCGAGCAATGGGGCATGCCAGACATGATCCCCGAGGCCATCATGCTGCGATCCGAAACTCGTATCGACTGGACGCCTCGCCGGGCGTCCGACGATCTCGTCACATCACTCCGTCTCGGTCTCATGGCCGAACGGGTGCTGTGCAACGAAGACTCGGCATCGGCGCTCGCAGACTTGTTGACCCTTGGTCGAAACGTTCTCGGGCTCAACTTGTTGCGCGTCTCCGAGATCCTTGTTGCGACCGAACCCCTCGTTGCCAACCTTGCTCGCTCGATGAAGTTCGAGGTCCCTGAGCACACGCACGAGTCCATCTTGGAAGATGCCCTCGAGACTCTCGAGGCCCGATACACCCAATCCAAGACCTGACCGGCTTCTTCGAGCGGACTACGGTCCTGTCGTTCACGACGGAGGACCACCATGAGCTTCATCACACCGCTCGAGATCACCGATGGCACGATCACCGGCCCGGCGAGAGGGCCGATGCAGATGTTGGCGGACCAGAGCTACGACGGCCACCTGAGCGTGCACGACGAGAGCAACGCTGCAGCGCTCGGACTCACCGGAGCCCCCATCGAGGGTCCGACCCATTTCTCGCAGTTCGACCCGATCGCCATGGAGCTCTTTGGCGAGGAGTGGTTCCGATCGGGCTGCATCAGCTCACATTTCTCGACGATGGTCGTCGAAGGTGAAAAGGTGGTGGCTGGCGCGACGAGAACCAGTAGGTCATCGGCCGACATCCTGGCTGCCAAGATCGACGAAGACGGGTCTGCCGGCGCCGCTGTGCTCACGGGCACGATCTCGGTCGACCCGCACCCAGAGACGGCGCTCGAACACCGTCTCGCAAATGCGCGGCCAGCGGGTGACCTGTTCATCGTCGACCAGCTCTTCGTAGGGATGCGGAGCGACGAGGGCCGCATCACGTCGATGGACCTCACCACCGACAACGGCCGCCTCTACCCGTTCTCTCTTGCCCGCAAGCTCGATGGCATCACTGAGCGAAGCCCTTGGTATGACACGACCGACAATCCGTGGGGCCGTCCGATCGTCCCGATGGAGATGCTGAGCGTTTTGGCGAACAAAGTCGGCGACCGGATGCCGGTCCGCCAGCCTTCGCTTGGTCTGTTCCTCGATCTTGAAGTCCGACTCATCGACGGGCCGGTGTTCCTCGACACCGAGTATCGGGTGGACCGCGAAGTCGTCGGGCTCTCGCAGAGCCGGCGAGTCGAGTCCCACTGGGTGCGCTCGACGTTGACCGAGGTCGTCACCGGCAAGCATGCCGCAACGGTGCTGCTGCATTCCGGTGTTTTCAAAGAGTCGTTCCCCGACTATCCGAAGGACCTTCTGACCTGAGTAAGGGTCTGCGGCCTCAATCGGGGGCTGGCAGCGACGAAAGTGAGGGGCCAGAACCCGGGGTTTGGGGGAATGCGATGTCGTCGAGGAACCAGTCGACGAGGTGGCGACATCCCTCGATGCTCTGGGCTTCCTGCGCTCTCATCTCGGCCAGGATGCTCTCTCGATCCCGGCCGTGGCTGGTGAGGTACTCGTCGTCGGCCATCGTGAGCCAGCCCTCGATGTGAGCCACGTCGACCTCGGGATGAAACTGGGTGCCAGCCATGCGGCCGATCGTGAACAGCTGCGGGCCCACCTCAGAGACGGCGAGAACTTCAGACCCCGGCGGAGCAACAAAACGATCGTGGTGCCACTCCTTCCACGGGCCAGGTCCGACCGGGTTCTCCTTGCCCTCAGCCGGTTGGATGTCGAACCAGCCGAGCTCGGTCACGGGTGACTCCTCGACCGACCCGCCGAGTGCCTCGGCGATCAGTTGGCCGCCAAAGCAGACGCCGAGAACGGGTTGTCCCCGGTCGGCGGCGGCCCGGACCAAGTCCATTTCTTCGTGGATCCAATTCGAGATCTCGTCCTTGTTCGTCATCGAACGAACCGAACCCATCGGAGCGATGAGGTCGTAGTCGGACCAGTCAGGGAACGGGTTGGCGACGTTCGGCTGATCGGCATCTGGCACGACGACGTGTGTGTCGACGATGAAACCGCGATCTTCGAGCGCCTTGGTGACCTGGCCCCCTGGCCCATCGACCTCGTGGGCGATCACGAGCGCCCGACGTTGTTCCCCGCTTGGATTTGTTTCCGCAAGAACAATTTGTGACACCGGCCACCCCGATCGTTTGCTACCGAACGAACTCGGTGACATGCTAAACCGGATCAAGAAATCTCGCGAATGCGAATGATTGATCTGTGCTGATCCGCACAACCGAATCTGGGGAGAACGAATGAAGCTGACCAAGCTCCTGTGTCTTTTGCTTGCCTTCACACTCGCTGCCGCCGCGTGCGGCAGTGACGACGAGGCATCGACAGAGACCACGGCTGCCGCAAGCGATGCAGACGATGGCGGAGACGATGGCGGAGACGATGCCGGAGACGATGCCGGCGACGCCCCGGCCGGAGGGGCCGAAGGGCTCGACATCGATGCGATCCTGGCTGCCGATCTGGCGAACTGCGTCGAAGCTCCGACCGGCGATCCGATCAAGGTCGGCATGGCGATGGACTTCAGCGAGGTTGTCGGTTTCGTCGACATTCCCGGTTCCAACCTGGTTCCGTGGGTCGCTGAGAAGGCCAACTGCATTGGTGGCATCAACGGTTCGCCCGTCGAGGTGCGCGTGGCCGAGGTTGGCGGCGACGCCGCCCTCGCTGCACAGGAGCTTCTCGACTGGGGCGCACAAATCATCATCGGTCCGCCTTTCGCCGACTTCGCACTCCCGATTCTTCAGACCACGGGTGGCGAGGTTCCCGTCTTCGTGGCTGCCTCGACCGAGCCAACGCTCGCCGACGCATCGATCAACTCGTTCCTGGTCACGTTCGACGACAACCAGATGTCGGCTGCGACCGCCCAGTGGGCATTGGACGAGGGCATCACCCGTGCGATCCTCTTCACCGAAGGTGAAGGCGTTCCGTACACCGGCGTGAACCCCGACGCATTCGCAGCAGCCTTCACCGCAGGCGGCGGCGAGATCGTCTCGACCCAAACCTACGTCTGGGGAGCTGACACCGACTTCTCGGCGCAGGTCAACGAGATCGCCCAGGTTTCGGAGAACAACGAGATCGTCTTCTCGGCAGCCCTCGGCTTCCAGGTGACTGCCTTGCGGGGCCAGCTCGAAGGTCAGGGCCTCGACTCTCTGGTCTATGCCGGAACCGATGCGCTCGATGCCACGGGCATCCAGGTCGAGGACAACAACGAAGGCATCGTTCACACGCCACACACCAGCATCAGCGCCGGTGATCGCATCGACACGATGCTCGCCGACTACGAGGCCGACCGGGGCGAGGCGCTCGAGAGCCGTGGCTTCATGGCCCTCTACGTCGACTCGATGTTCCTCGGTATCCAGGGCATGCTCGACTGCGGCTGCACCGATCCCGCAGGCATCGGTGACGCCGTGGCTCAGATCAGCGGCTTCGAAGGCCTCTCCGGCACCATCACCTACGCCGGAACGAACGGCATCCCGCCGAAGGCTGTGCCGATCAACCGGATCGTCGATGGCAAGGACGTACTCGTCGCCACCATCGGAGGCTGACGATCCATGCTCGAAGTGTCGGGTTTGACAACCCGTTATGGGTCGATCTCGGCCCTTCGAGAAGCGAGTCTGTCCGTCGGGGTTGGTGAGGTCGTTGGCCTCATCGGCCCCAACGGGGCAGGCAAGACAACGTTGCTTGGTTCGATCGCTGGGCTCTTGCGCCCTGATGAAGGAACCGTCAGTTTCGAGGGCGCCGACGTCACCCGATCGGCCCCAGAGAAGCTCCTGCGGTTGGGCGTTGCCCTCGTGCCGGAGCATCGGCGGATCTTCGTCGATCTCACATGTGAAGAAAACCTGCGCATTGGTTCGATCACCGTGCCCAAGGGCGAGCGCCCCGCGCTGCTCGATGAAATGGCCGAAACGTTTCCCGTTCTGCGAGACAAGTGGTCCACGCCGGCCGGGTTCTTGTCAGGCGGCGAGGCCCAGCAGCTGGCCATCGCTCGAGCGTTGATGTCCAAGCCCAAGCTGCTGATGATGGACGAACCATCGCTCGGACTCGCACCTGTGCTCGTTGACGTGGTGTTCGAGTTGATCGAAACGCTGCGGTCGCAAGGTCGGACGCTCCTGATCGTCGAGCAGAACGCCTCCCGCATGCTGGCTGTCGCCGACCGGGCCTACGTGCTTCGCTCCGGCGAAGTCGTTGCGGAAGGCACCGGGAAAGAACTGAGCGCCCGATCCGATCTCTTCGACACGTTCGTGGGCGGCTGAGCTGTGCCGAGGAACAACTGATGACTGAACTCGCTCAAAATCTCATCGACGGGCTCGGCCGAGGCAGCATTTATGCGCTTCTGGCCCTCGGTGTGGCCGTGATCTTCGGCGTGATGCACCTACTGAACTTCGCTCACGGTGAGCTGATCACGGTCTCTGGCTACGCCAGTTTCTGGGCACTTGGCGCCGGCTGGTCCTGGTGGTTGGTTGTCCCGATGATCCTCGTGGTCTCGGTCCTCACCTCGCTGGTGATCGAACGCGTGGCGTTCAGTCGAGTGCGGGGAGCGAGCGACTTCACGCTGTTGCTGACGTCGTTCGGCGTGCACTTCGTCGTCTCCGCGATCTTCCTGCTCTACGTCTCCGCTTCGGTGAAGAACTTCAGCCGTCCTGGTTGGACCACCAGCAGCACCTGGGCCCTCGGCTCGCTTCGAATCGAGACCTTCGACACGGTTGTCATCCTGGTCACGATCGTCACGCTCGTCGGCACGACGTTGCTGCTCCAGCGCACCATGTTCGGGCTTGCGTTGCGGGCGGCCGCTGCCGACTTCGACACCGCTCGCCTCATGGGCGTCAAGTCCGACTCCGTGATTCGCGGCGCTTTTGCTCTCTCTGGCTTGCTCGCCGGCATCGCTGGTGTGTTCTGGCTGATGCGGGCTGGCTCGACAACACCGAGCGCTGGCATCGATCCAATGCTCAAAGGCGTGCTGGCAGCTCTCATCGGCGGGCTGGGCAGCCTCCGGGGCGCTGTACTGGGCGGTTTCGCGCTCGGCCTGGCCGAAGTGCTCCTCCGGTCGTGGCTCCCCGGGAGCATCGCTGGGCTCACCGAAGGCTTTGTCTTCGCGCTGATTGCTGTTCTGTTCATCTTCCGGCCCGGTGGCATCATCACCGTCGCCCACGCTGAGCGGGTCTGACATGTTGACGAAGCTCTTCCCCCGTCCCTCCCGAGACATTGGTTTTCCACTCATCAGCGTTGCACTTCTCGCTGCGTTGCTGATTGGCGGGGGTTTGCTCTATCAGGGCATCCTCGGCACCGGGGCGGCCGAACGCCTCGTCAGCGTGATGTTGGTCGATGCCATCATCGTGATCGGCATCCAGATCTACATCGGCAACACGGGCGTGTTGTCGTTCGGTCACATCGGATTCGGAGCGATCGCTGGCTATGCATTCGCTGTCTTCGCCATTGCACCGACCGAGAAGCTGAAGCGCATCCCCGATGCACCGTTCGGGCTGGTAGACGTCGATGCAAGCCCGTATCTCGCGATTGCCGTTGCCGTTGCCGTCACGTTGGTTGCCGCATTCATCCTCGGAATCGGTCTGGCGCGGTCTGGTGCCGAGTCTGGCGCAGTCGCAGCGACGGTGATCACCCTCGCCCTTCTGTTCGTCACCCACGAGGTCGCACGAAACTGGCCAGACCTCACCGGCGGGGATCGAGCCGGCCTTGCGTTCGAGATCGGCGGCAACCTCAAGTCTCGTACGCCGATCATCATCGCCCTTGTGCTCGCTCTGATCGTTGCCAGGCTCTACGCCACCAGTCGCAGCGGTCGCCTGGCGATCGCCGCTCGCGAAGACAACCTTGCCGCTCGAGCGATGGGCGTGAATCCGCTGGTCCAGCAGATGGTGGCATTGCTGCTGTCGGTCGGCGTCGTGGCTGTTGGCTCGTCGCTTCGTGTCTGGCAGAACGGAGCAATCCTGCCTGGCGACTTCTTCTTCGACTATTCGTTGCTCACGCTCGTGATGCTCATCGTCGGCGGGCGCAACAGCGTCTCTGGCGCCGTGGTCGGTGTGATCGTGATGACCATCGGCCGAGAGGCCGCTCGTCGCATGGGCCAGGACGGCTTCGAGTTCTTCGGCATCGGCCTCGACGAAGCCCCGCTCGACTGGATCTTCCGCGAGAACCTGCAGACCGTGTTCCTCGGTGTCTCGATGCTCGCCTTCATGATCTGGCGTCCTGTCGGCATTCTCGACGACTGGGAAGTTGACCACTGGTTGCAGCGCCGCTTCCGTTCGGGAGACGAGCCGAAGCCCGCCGCCCTGCCTGAGCTCGACGATTACCCCAGCCAATCCCTCAAGGCGCGGGACATCGTGATGCAGTTCGGTGGCTTCACTGCTCTCTCCGATGCTCGGATCGACGCAAACACCGGTCAGATCGTTGGCATCATCGGTCCGAACGGAGCAGGCAAGACCACATTCGTGAACGTGCTCACTGGCGTCATCACACCGACGGCTGGGACGTTCTCGATCGACGGCAAGGAACTCAACGGTGTGGCGTCGTATCGGCTCGCCCGCAACGGACTCGTTCGAACCTTCCAGAACCTTCGATTGTTCGGCTCGCTGACGGTTCGTGAGAACGTGGAAGTCGCGGCGCTCGTCGCGAAAGACCATCGGACCGATCGCACCAGACGCGACACCGATGCACTCATCGCCGAGGCTGGTCTGTGGGAGCACCGTGATCGCCGGGCCCGTGAACTCGACTACGGCAACTCCCGACGACTCGAACTGGCTCGAGCCGCAGCGATGGCACCCTCGTTCCTTCTCCTCGACGAACCAACCAGCGGCATGAGTGACGCCGAGTCACTCGAAATGGTCGAACAAGTCAGGCACATGGCCGCCACGATCGGCGCCGGTGTCATCGTGATCGACCACGACCTCGGCTTCATCACCGGTATCAGCGATGTCATCTATGCCTTCGACGCTGGCCGAGTGATCGCAACTGGAACCCCGCAAGAGGTGCAATCCGATCCGCTCGTTCGGGCGGCCTACCTCGGCAGTGACGCGCCCGCTTGAGCACATCAGACAACCGCACCACAAGACACCAGCACCCGCAATCCATTATCGGAGCAGCGACATGACCTACATCTCCACCTCGATCGGCGATTTCGCCTCGATGGTTGCCGACAACGAGATCCACACCGTTGAGCTGGCGGCGCCAGACACGCAGGGTCACTTGCGAGGCAAACGCATCCCGGCCAGGCGCTTCCTCGAGACCGCCCACGAGGCCGGGGCCAACGTCGCTGATGCCATGTTCGTGTTCGACATACAGAACGACTTGCCAGACAACGAGTTCGTCAACATCGACACTGGCTACCTCGATACGCACCTCACCGCTGACATGGGTACGGGGCGGATTCTCACCCACCGCCCCGGTTACGCGTTGGTGTTCGCAGATGCCGCCGACGAGCATGGTGCGCCTCACCCTCTGGCCCCTCGGAGCGTGCTCGCAGCGCAGATCGAGCGCTGTCGAGCAGCCGGCGTCGACCCATTCGTGGCAACCGAGCTCGAGTTCTACCTGTGCAACCCTGACTGGTCGCGCGTTCAAGAGCACATCCAGTACAGCTCGCTCACTGACGGTCTCGAACTCGAGCCAGTGCTCCACGCCATGCGCGATGCGCTGCATGACGCGGGGATCGAGGTCGAGGGGTCCAACGCCGAATACGGGCCCGGTCAGATCGAGGTCAACACCGGTCCAGCTGACGCCATGCAGACCGCCGACAACACGGTGCTCTTCAAATCGATCGTCAAGCAGGTGGCAGTGCAACATGGTCTGCGGGCGACCTTCATGCCCAAGCCGTGGGCCGATCAATCCGGCAATGGCATGCACGTTCACACCAGTCTCAACGCCACCAGTGGGAGTGGTGAACGTTCCAATGCCTTCGCATCCTGCAACGATGGCGAGCCGAATGAGATGATGCACCGCTGGCTTGGCGGTCTCATGACCCACGCCTCGGCGCTCACGCTCCTCGGGGCGCCAACGAGCAACGGGCCGAAGCGCATTCGTCCATACACGTTCGCTCCGACCCACATCACGTGGGGACTCGACAACCGAACCGTGATGGCCCGCTGCATCGCCGAGTCCGGGTCGAAGGCCAATCGGGTCGAGTTCCGTTCGGCCGGCGCCGACGCCAACCCATACCTGCTCATCGCTGGCATCCTCGCCGCCGGCGTCGATGGCCTCGAGCGGTCGCTCGATCCAGGCAAGCTCTGCATTGGCGACATGTACACCAACCCCGGCGAGGCCACTCCGCTGCCCACCGATCTTGCCGGCGCCATTGCCGCTTTCTCGGGCTCTGACTTGGCTGGGCAACTGGGTGACACCTTCTCTCGCAGCTACGTCAGCATCGCCGAAGCCGAATTGGTTCATGCCGCCGAGAACAACCCAGAGCCTGACGACGTCAACGATTGGGAGCGGGCTCGCTTCATCGAGCACTCCTGAGGTTGTGACATGAGCACCACTGCACCGCCAGCTGTCCCGGTCGCCCCCGAGGTCACCGATCCTTCGCTCTACCTCGACGGCATTCCAGAAGAGCGCTTCGCTGAGATGCGGGCCACGACTGGACTGATGTGGCATCCCTATCAAGACGGCGGTTTCTGGGCCGTCACCCGCCACGCCGATGTCAAGGAAGTGTCTCGCAACTCCGAGATCTTCTCCTCAGCTATCGGGCACACCAACCTCTGGGATTCCGAAGCCGATGCTCTCGAAGCTCGACGATCCCTGATCGATACCGACGCTCCAGATCACACAAGACTCCGTCGGCTGATCGCCAAGTCGTTCACTCCAAAGAACGTGCGGGTATGGGAAGACACGGTTCGCTCCATCACCTGCGAGTTGCTCGATGAGTTCATCGAGTCAGGCGGCGGTGACTGGGTCGAGAAGGTGGCCGCACCGTTGCCGATCCGGGTGATCCTCACGATGCTGGGCGTTCCCGTCGAGGACGCCGACTACCTCGTCGAGCTTTCCAATTATCTGGTCGAAGGCACAGGGGCGGAACAGTCGATCCCGCCAGACGCCTTCGGCAACACCACCGAGCTGCGTTTGCTGCCGTTCAACAGCCCCGCCAGCCATGCACTCTTCGAGTACGGCGAGAAGTTGGCAGCCCTTCGCAGAGCTGATCCCAAGGAGGATCTGGTCACCACGCTCGTGCAAGCCGCCGCTGAGGAAGGCAATCGGCTGAGTCCGTCAGAGTTCCGCAACCTGTTCCACCTCTTGGTGTTCGCCGGTAACGAGACCACGCGTACCGCCATCTCGCACGGCGCGATGGCGCTGGCTGACCACCCCGATCAGTGGGACCAGATCCGAGCAGCGCACGTCAGCGATGACCGGACGCTCGTTGACTCTGCAGTCGAGGAGCTGCTCCGCTGGTCCACACCGGTGTTGCACATGCGTCGCACCACCAGCGAGGCGACAGTGCTGGCTGGCACCAGCATCGAAGCTGGCCAGAAGGTCGTGATGTTCTACTGCTCGGCCAACCGAGACGAGGCCGTCTTCGATGATCCGTTCGCCTTCGACATCACCCGCGACGCGGTCGAGCAGTTCGCCTTCGGCGGCGGCGGTCACCACCTCTGCCTCGGTGCCTTCCTTGCTCGCTTGGAGCTGTCGATCCTTCTCGAGGAGATGGCCAACCGCAATATGAGGTTGACTCGCAACGGTGACCCCAAGCGAGCGCCCTCGAACTTCGTTCACGGCGTGTTGTCCGTCGATCTGGGCGTGGAGATCGCTGTTGATGAGGTGTCGCCGTGAGTGGCGGCGAGGAAACAGACCTCGTTCTCGTGGCCGTCGACGCTGACGTGTGTATCGGGGGAGGCCAGTGCGAAATGCTGGAGGAGGCGATCTTCGTGCTCGACGACGACACGATGATCTCCTCGGTCGCCGGTTCTGGGGAACTCCCTCGGGCCCGGGCCGAGCTCGTGGTCGACCGCTGCCCTGGTCGAGCGATCTCCATCGTCGAGCGCATGTGATGGCTGATTCTGTGATGCGAAACGCGGCGCCGATCGATCTGAACGATGCTCGCAGCTTCGAGCGCGGTATTCCCCACGAGGCCTTCGCCGAGATGCGAGCGACCCAGGGACTCACGTGGACCCCAGACACTGATCAGCACGGCGCTGGCTTCTTCTCGGTCACCCGTCATGCCGATCTGGTCGCCGTCTCCCGAGACACTGCCACCTACTCCTCGGCAGTTGGTCACATCCAGATCTACGACATCGATGAGGATGCACTCGGTGCTCGAGCGTCGATGATCGACATGGACCCACCGATGCACACCCGGCTTCGACGATTGGTGAGCTCGGCGTTCACCCCTCGTCACGTACAGGGCTATCGCGTGTCGATCCGCGAGCGGGTGAACACGGCCCTCGATCAGTTGGCGGCCAACGGTGGAGGCGATTGGGTGTCGACCGTGGCTGCCCCGATCCCGATCGGTGTCATCTGCGACCTCATGGGCGTGCCGGAGGAAGACCACGGGCATCTCATCGAGCTATCCGATCATCTCGTGGCTGGCACTGGCAACGAGCCGCTCGATCCGAAGGCTTACGGCAATACGGTCGATCTGCGGCTGCTGCCATTCAACAGCCCGGCAGCGTTCGCCATGTCGGCCTACGCCGACCAGCTGGCCGAGCGCCGTCGGGCGGAAATCGCCGAGGGTGCGGCCGCCGATGATCTCGTGACCAATCTCCTCGAGGCTGAGGTCGACGGCGAGCGTCTGACGTCTGAGGAATTCGCCAACTTCTTCCGGCTCATGATCTTCGCCGGCAATGAGACCACCCGGTCGGCCATGGCCCACCTGGCCATGCACTGGCACGAGTTTGCTGAACAGTTCGAACGAGCACGTGACGATCGGACGTTGGTGGCCTCGCTCGCCGATGAGGTCATCCGCTACTCCTCACCAATCCTCTATTTCCGCCGCACCGTCACCAAGGCGACCGAACTCAGCGGCACGCCACTGGCCCCCGGCGACAAGGTGGTCATGTGGTACGCAGCGGCTGACTTCGACGACGCGATCTGGGATCAGCCGCTCGCCTTCGTCGCCGATCGACCATCGGTGCCGCCACACGTGGCGTTCGGTGGTGGCGGAGCGCACTTTTGCCTTGGAGCATCGCTCGCCAGACTCGAGATCGCTGAACTCATCGACGAGATGCTCGATCGTCAGCTTCGATTCACCTCGGTGAGCGAGCCGGTGTTCGTCGAGTCGAACTTCGTCAACGGCATCGAACGGCTCGAGGTCGTTCTGTGAGCCTGATGCAACTCGACGACGCATCGGTTGCTGCAGGCGCCACTGCATCGGTCGACGCATGGCATCGGGCGTGGGCTGAGATGGTGCACTTCGTCGGTGACCCGTTCGTCACTCTTGCCGATGCGAATGCTTCTGACGACGGCTTCGCCATGGGGTCGACCTTCTGTGCGACCTATCGAGTCTTGGGTGGGGCCCGCCTGGATGACCCCGAGCTACTTCTCGATCTCGAGCGAGTTCGAAGTCGCTCGTCCAGCGGTCGGGAGGCCGCCCACGCCGAAGCCGTTGACCTGATGGCTGTCGGCGACTTCATCCAGGCGGCGGCGATCTGGGATGCCATGCCTCCAGGCGACTTCGCTGCAGTCCGCTTCGCTCACGACACCTACCTGCACGTCGGCGAGGTCGAGCGACGGCTGGTGTCGAGCGACCGGGCGTTGGCCCATTTCGACCGCACGTCGAGCCGACCGTTCGTGGCCAGCCAGCACGCCTTCTCGCTGGAGGAGGCCGGCGCGTACGACGAGGCCGAGGCGCTCGCATGGTCGTCGCTCGACGCCGATCCCATGGAGCTGTGGGCACTACACGCTCTCGCTCACGTCTACGAAAGCATCGACGACCAAGACGCATCAATCGAGTTGCTAGAGAGCCGAATCGACACGTGGTCCGCTCAGGACTCGCTTGCGGTGCACATTCATTGGCATCACGCACTGAGGATGATTGTCGCCGGTGAGCACGATCGAGTTCTTGCCCTGTTCGATGAACTCGAGCCAGCAGCCACCACGCCGTTCCGGCTGTGCGACATCTCGTCCATGCTCTGGCGGCTCGAGCACGCCGGTGCTGACGTCGGCGATCGCTGGCGAACGGTGGCTGACCGGATGGCCGGACGCCCAGAACGGCACACGAGTGGTTTCCTCGATGTGCACATGGCTCTGGCATTCCAGCGAGTGTCAACGCACGATGCGGCGGACGCCTTCTTCGCTGGCGTCGCCGGATCACACGTCGACGATCCATCGGAGAACGGCGAAACCTTCCGCACCGTGGTGACCCCTCTGGTCGAAGCCATTCGAGTCTGCGAAATCGACCCGCTCGGTTCGGTTGCGCTGATCGACAGTGTCGCCAATCAAACGCACCGCATCGGTGGGAGCATTGCGCAGCGCGAGCTCCTCACGATCACCCGCAACGCACTTCACAGCCGAGCCATCGACCAACGGGCTCTCAGCCCTCAGGAGAATTCATGAACTGGCAGCTCACCCCCGAACAGCTCGATCTGCAAGCCAAGGCTCGCACGTTGGCCACAGAGGTGATCGGGCCTCGGGCTGCGGCCGTTGATGAGGCCGAGCAGTATCCATGGCCAAACGTCGAGGCCCTGCGAGACGCTGGCTTCACCGGTATGACGGTTCCCGCAGAGTTTGGCGGACCTGGCCACTCGTTCCTCGATGCCGTGCTCGTGGTCGAGGAGATGGCGAAGGTCTGCGGCGTGACCGGACGCATCGCGGTCGAGGCCAACATGGGCGCCATCTCTGCGGTGATGGCCTACGGAACCGACCAGCAGAAGAAGCTGGCGGCTGAGTTCGTCCTCAGCGGCGACAAGCCAGCGATCTGCATCACCGAGCCGGGGGCCGGAAGCTCAGCATCGATGATGACCACCAGGGCCGACCGCAAGGGCGATGGCTATGTCATCAACGGCATGAAGCACTGGATCACCGGTGGCACGGTGTCGAAAATGCATCTGATCTTTGCGCGGGTGTTCGACGAGCAAGGTAACGAAGAGGGCATCGGTGGGTTCCTTGCGATCCGCGACGAAACGCCAGGCCTTCGTTTCGGGCGTCGTGAGCCAACGATGGGTCTCCGAGCCATCCCGGAGATGGAAGTGATCTTCGAAGACATGGAGGTCGGTGCGGACATGGTGCTGATGCCCCCGTCCGGGTTCAAGCGGGGTTTCGGCGACTTGATGAACGCCTACAACTCGCAGCGTGTGGGGGCGGGCACGGTCGGCCTCGGTATCGCCACCGGCGCCTACGAGTTGGCGCTCGACTACGTGAAAGAACGCGAGCAGTTCGATCGACCGATCGCGGAATTCCAGGGTGTGCAGTGGACGCTGGCCGACATGTCGGTGAAGCTCGAGGCGGCTCGCAGTCTGACCTATCGCGCCGCTGAATCGCGTGGTGCCAACGGCTCACCGTTCCCTGATGCCGCAATGGCAGCCCAGGCCAAGATCTTCACCGCCGAGGCAGCCATCGGAGTCGTCAGCGACGCGCTGCAACTCCACGGCGCCGCTGGCTACAGCCGCAACAACCCACTCGAGCGGATGTACCGAGACGTTCGCATGTTCACCATCGGTGGTGGCACCGCTGGCATCTTGCGCACGGTCGTTGCCTCACGCATCCTCGACATGCGTCTGCCGCAGACTCGTGGGGGGTACTTGCCGCGAGAGAAGTAGCGGCGGCCAGACGGTCGTCGCCTACTCCTGACCGGCAGGAGCCGCAACGCTATGACCAGCTGGATCCTGACCAGTCGTCGTTCCCCGCCCAAGCGGTGGCAGTGCTGGAGGCTTGGAGCCACGCTCTGGCATCCCAGGCGGGGTTGGTGCACCTGTGGCGTCTACTCTCGCCGAGACCACTCGCACCAAGGGTCAGGTCCTCACATGTCACAGCCAGGTCCACAGATCTCACTTGCTGATCTCGAGTCCAACCCCGATCCGATCCTCGCTCGGCTCCGAGCCGAGGCACCGGTGTGTTTCGTCGAGTCGCTCGACATGTGGTTGGTGACTCGGTGGGACGATGTGCAGTTCATCGAAGAGCATCCGGAGATCTTCACCGCAGCCACTGAGCCGTCATTCTTGGCCCGAGCCCTCGGGCCGAACATGCTCACATGCGATCCGCCAGACCACACCCGCTTGCAAGACATCATGAAGCCCCCATTTCAGCCGGGCGGCCGGAGCGGTTCATTCGTTGCCGAGGAACTGGTGGGGATCGCCGATGGGCTGGTTGATCAGCTCGATCCCGCTGGCTTCGATGTCATGGCCGACTACGCCCAGCCGTTGGCAGCAGGGGCGCTGGCCACCGTGCTCGGCCTCGATCATCACGGCTTCGATCGTGTGTGGTCCTGGTGTGAAGGACTGTGCGGCGATCTCGCCAACTTCGAGAACGATCCTGCACTGACCGCAGCGGCCGAGATCGCCAAGGCCGAGTTGGGTCAGGCGATACGCGAACGCATGGCCGACCTTGATGATGCTGATGCGTCAGCGATCCAGATGTTCGTCCGGGGTGGCGCAACGCCTGACGAGATCATCAACAACGTTCGCCTGATGATCTCGGGCGGCATCAACGAACCGCGTGATGGCATTGGTTTGGTGATCTGGGTGCTGCTCACTCGACCTGACGTACGGGAGCGGATTGCCACCGAGCCAGCGAAGTTGCGAAGGCTCATCGAGGAGGTCTTCCGGGTGTACAGCCCGGTCGGCACCGTCACGCGCCAGACCACGGCTGATGTCGAACTTGCCGGGGTGATGATGCCGAAGGGTGCTCTGGTTGCTGGGGTGCTGCGATCGGTCAACCTCGACGAGTCGCATTGGACCAACCCGACCGAGATCGATCTCGACCGTCGGGAGGGCAGCCATGCAGCGTTTGCACTCGGTGCCCACCGGTGTTTGGGGGAGTGGCTCGGACGTCAGGAGGTTCGGGTCGGCGTGGAGCGCTTGCTGGCTCGCTTCCCCGACCTCGAGCTCGATCCGGCAGGTCCGCTGGTCGTTCTCACCGGCTTCGAGTTCCGCGGCCCGGATGCCCTCCGGGTGCGCCAAAAGTTGTGAGGGTCCGACCCCTCCCAACTTGGCGCCAAGTTGGGA
>RCMY010000708.1_pt1 | contig 32024 bp, 26 predicted proteins | sample 2041341 | NCBI WGS metagenome assembly RCMY01 (sample SAMN09708234, study PRJNA481090) | Marine sediment metagenome, whole genome shotgun sequencing project. | reverse complement strand
TTTTCTGCATCATTAACAATCAATGTCGTGCGGCGAATATCAACAGCGATACGTTCCGTCTCGGGGACGTTTTTCGCGGTACCTAAGCCAATCACTATACTTACTAACATCAACAGTACTAAACTTACGGTACGCTTCATGAGCATTCTTTTATAGGTCTACTTAGTTAAACTATAAACCTGGCTTGTTAGTCACTCATTGATAATTATCAATAGATATATTTAGTTTCTAACTCTTTATAATTGTAGGACCATGTGCTCTAGTATTCATTGCACAATATTGAATCACAGTGCATTTGCCAATACACTGTGTTTCGACGTTTTTGCTTAACTATTGTTAACAATCATAATTGATTTTACGTTAACGAATTCTTTCATTCCAAATCCTCCATGCTCTCTGCCGTAGCCACTGCTCTTAACGCCACCAAACGGTAAATTTGGATGGGCAAGTCCATAGCCGTTTATATTGATCATGCCGGTGTCAAAGTGTTTGATCGCAAGTTCGATGGCTTTGTCTTCGTTTTTCGAAAATATACCGCCACCAAGACCATATTTAGAATCATTCGCAATTTGCATGGCATGCTCATCGTCTTTTGCTTTAATTAGCGCCGCAACCGGACCAAATAACTCATCGTCATACGCTGGCATATTAGGTTTAACGTTTTCGAGTATAGAAGCGGGATAAAAATATCCTTTTTGCTTAGGTATTTCACAGCCACATACGACCGTTGCGCCGGCTTGTATCGATTTACTCACTTGATCATGTAGTTTGTCTCTTAAATCTTTACGCGCCATTGGTCCTAAATCAGTTTCGTCATCCTTCGGATCGCCAAACTTGATGTTACTCATAGCTTTATGAAAAGCGTGTTTAAACTCCTCGTAATTTTTTTCGGTCACGATAAATCGTTTAGCTGATACACAGGTTTCACCATTATTAATGATTCGCCCTTTCACGCAGGCTTCTACTGCAAGTTTAATGTCAGCATCATCAAGCACTATAAATGCATCGTTACTGCCTAACTCTAATACTGTTTTTTTACTTTCCTTTGCGGCTTTCTCGGCAACAGCCCTACCCGTTTTATCGCTTCCCGTAAATGTCACGCCTCGTACTTTATCATGACTAATAAGTTCACTTGCTGTTTCACCATCTATCAATAACGACTGGTATGCATAGTTAGGGAAACCCGCTTCTTCGTATAACGATTGAATTTTTTTTGCCATTCCGAACACATTAGAAGCATGTTTCATTACGGTTGTGTTACCTGCCACCAAGTTGGATATACTGTAGCGAATGACTTGATATAGTGGAAAATTCCAGGGTTGAATACCGAGTATGACGCCAATTGGTTGGTAGGCGACAATAGCTCTACCTGGCTCATAATCACGATTTTCGCTCGCCAATTCTTTTGCGGCATTGTCTGCAGTGTATTGACAGATTTGCTTACACAACTCAATTTCTTGAAGGCCTTGCGCTTTTACTTTACCCATTTCGGTAATCATCAGTTCCAAAATATCGCTTTTGTTTTTCTCAATCGTATCGGCTAGAGCTGATGCTAATTTTGCGCGTTCTTCAATTGGTTTGAATTTCCAATCTTGAAAGCAGGTATCTGCGTTATCAACTGCATTGTTAGCCTCTTGCAATGACAATAGCTGATAAGTTTGCAACTTTTCTTCAGTGTAAGGATTAATAGTTTCTGATGTTTTACTCATTGGTTATTCCTTCCTTTAAAATAGACTTCAGCATGGTAAGAATGCAAGCACAGAGCCAGTTAGTGATGATGACTAAAAGCTTTATAAGGTATTGAATAATATAGATTTAATTTGATGAGCGGAAAAAGAAATCGAGAAAGTAAATTATTTATTGAAATATTTTCAGGATTAATTGTGAACCTTACATAAACAAAGGAAGATACAGATGACCTGATAATTGCTGCCATTGTACACAAGCTCAGATAATATAATGATGTTCGCTTAGTCAAATGTTTCAGTCTTATTAGAAGAGCGTTTAACCTAGAACAGTGCGAGAGGCAATTATATAACGATAGGCGGCCTCACTACCTAAGTCGTATATTAAGTGCTATTGTGAGGCTCGGTCATTTTTGATATTGTTTATGCTTATAGACATGTAACAAAAATGTGCCAAAATATTTGTCACGAGCACACTCTCTATTAGTCAGTTGTACTGCACTAGAACTCGCTAAATTTATGCCTATTGCGTAAATCAAGCATAGGTTTTTTTTTCCTATACTCAACCAAGGAATTCAACCAGATGTCAGAAAAAAAGCAAAAAATTATATATACCTATACCGACGAGGCGCCCCTTTTAGCCACCGCGTCGCTGCTACCCATTATTCGCAGGTTTACGGCTGCTGCTGATATAGACGTGGAAGTAAGTGATATTTCTGTGGCTGCACGAGTGTTGGCTGAATTCCCCGAATACCTGAAAGAAGAACAGCGTGTTCCTGATAATCTTGCCGAGCTTGGGCGATTAACACAAGAGCCTGACACCAACATTATTAAGCTACCCAACATCAGTGCTTCTGTGCAGCAATTGAAAGCCTGTATTAAAGAGTTACAGAGCAAAGGTTACGCTATACCTAATTTTCCTGATGACCCCAAAACTGACGAAGAAAAAGAATTACGTCAGCGCTACGGTAAAAGTTTAGGCAGTTCGGTTAACCCTGTGTTGCGTGAAGGTAACTCTGACCGACGCGCTCCTAAAGCAGTTAAAAATTACGCTCGCAAGCACCCGCATTCTATGGCTGAGTGGAAGCAGTGGTCGCGTACTCATGTATCACACATGCACAGCGGCGACTTCTATGATGGCGAACAATCCATTACGCTCGACAAAGAGCGAACTATTCGCATGGAATTGTTAGCTGATAATGGTAAAACAAAGGTATTAAAGCCTGAGATTGCGCTTCAAAAAAGTGAAATCATTGATTTGATGTTTATGAGTAAAAAAGCCTTATGCGACTTTTACGAGAGAGAAATGGAAGACTGCCGCGAGTCTGGTATCTTGTTCTCATTGCACGTAAAAGCCACCATGATGAAGGTTTCTCATCCCATCGTTTTCGGGCATGCAGTTAAAATATATTACAAAGATGCCTTCAAAAAGCATGGCGCATTCTTCGAAGAATTAGGTATTAACGTAAACAACGGTATGGCTAGTTTATACGAAAAAATAGCCGAGTTGCCAGCGTCTAAGCGCGAAGAAATAGAACGCGATTTACACGCCTGCCAAGTCCATCGACCGCGTTTAGCCATGGTTGACTCTTCAAAAGGTATTACCAATTTCCATTCACCCAGCGATGTTATTGTTGATGCATCTATGCCAGCCATGATCCGTTCAGGTGGTCAAATGTGGGGAGCCGATGGTAAACTTTATGACTGTAAAGCGGTAATGCCAGAATCTACATTTGCGCGTATTTATCAAGAGATGATCAACTTCTGTAAATGGCATGGTAATTTTGACCCAGCAACGATGGGAACCGTCCCTAATGTTGGTTTAATGGCGCAAAAAGCTGAAGAGTATGGCTCGCATGACAAAACGTTTGAGTCTAGCGAAGCTGGGATGGCACGTATTGTTGATGTTGACAGTGGTGAGGTTATACTCGAACAACGCGTCGAGAAAGGCGATATCTGGCGCATGTGCCAAGTCAAAGATTTACCGATTAGAGATTGGGTTAAACTTGCTGTTCGCCGCGCTAAAGAATCAAATACCCCTGTTGTCTTTTGGCTTGACCCTTACAGACCGCATGAGAACGAGCTTATTAAGAAAGTAGAAGCCTATCTTAAAGAGCATGATACCAAAGGCCTGGATATAAAAATTATGTCTCAAGTCCGTGCAATGCGCTATACATTAGAGCGTGTCGCCCGTGGTCTTGATACGATTTCTGCCACAGGTAATATTTTGCGTGATTACTTAACCGACCTATTCCCGATTCTAGAATTAGGTACAAGCGCAAAAATGCTTTCAGTGGTGCCACTGATGAAAGGCGGCGGTTTGTTTGAAACCGGCGCTGGTGGTTCTGCACCTAAGCACGTGCAGCAGTTATTAGAAGAGAACCATTTACGCTGGGATTCGTTGGGTGAATTTTTGGCCCTAGCCGTTTCTATAGAGGATTTAGGACAAAAGAACAGCAATAAAAAAGCGAAGATTCTTGCCGATACGCTTGATGCGGCGACTGGACGTTTATTGGACAACGACAAGTCGCCTTCACGCAAGGTTGGAGAGTTAGATAATAGAGGTAGTCATTTCTATCTTAGTCTGTACTGGGCTGACGAACTTGCCAATCAAAGCGACGATGCAGATTTAGCGGCGCAGTTTAAACCTTTATTTGAAAAACTGAGCAAAAACGAGCAGGCGATAGTTCAAGAATTAAACGACGCGCAAGGAAAGAATGTCGATATTGGCGGTTACTATTTAGTTGATGCCGAAAAATGCACAAAGGTTATGCGACCTAGCGATACCTTTAATAACATAATGAAAGCATGAAACTAGTTTAACAGCAACACAAAGCCGCAGTCTAAGCGCCTTAGTTACACGACGCCTTGGCTGCTGCTTTTTTTGTTTAAGCGCTTTGCCCTAATTCACTTTGTTCTTTCAAGCGTAGATCATAATTGAAAAATAACTATTGAATGAATTATCAATACCATTACCGACTATTAAAATGAAAGTGACAAACCCACTAAAAAGTTACGTCCAACCTCGTTTTGTCCCGAACCATGAACACGATAATTTTTATTCAATAAATTTTCGGCAGACCAATTAAAATAAATGTTTTCGCTGTAGGCATATCCGCCCCTTACATTAAAAACGCCAAAGCCCGGCGTGCCGTTTGGCGGTATTCGTTGGGTGTCTGCCTGATCGTTTACGGAAAGCTTATCTGCTTGCGCCATACTTATAAACTGACTTTCGATCCACCAAGTAGACGCTGAATACTTTATTGATGCTTGTCCAGTAAAAGGTTGTAATCGACTAATATAATCTTCTACCAGTATATCGCTGCCTTCTGGGAACCCAGTTACTTTACCGTATTGAGAGCTGAGTCCTAAGCGTGCGCTTAATTCTTGCGTAATATTCAAAGACAGTAATATTTCAGAGCCATATACAAAACCATCCCCTTGATTAGATTTTGTCATTTCAACTTCACCGTCTTTGGTTACATTGCCTGTTGGAAAAAGAATGACTTGATGGCGAATATCAGTGTAGTAAAGTGCAAAATCGAGATTAAGCATGCCAACTCTATTTCGATATCCAAGTTCGTAACTGACATAACTTTCAGAGTCTAAATCTGGCGAGGGAATTTCGAACTCATTGCTACGCGCAGAATCGAGGCGCGTTAAATCTGACAAATTAGGCGCTCTAAAACCTTCAGATATACCCGCAAAAAATGTTGTACTATCATTATACTTATAGTTGACTCTAATATTTCCAACTAAGTCATTCCAACTGCGATCAAGTGATATTGAAGTTCCTGAAATGGGCTCACTTACGCGATCAGATTTCGCCTTTGCAGCCGAATACCGAGCGCCTAGAATAATATTTAGATTGGGTTGCAGCGCCCACCTAAGCTCTGAAAAAACGGCGTTAGTGATGTAACTAGCATTGTCTGCGACGGGCCCTTGAATGACGTTCCCAGTTGAAAAGCTATCAACACTATCGCGGTAAATATCTACACCGAAAAGCCATTCAAGCGCTCTGAACTTTATGCCTGTATCAAAAGTGAATCCCAGTGTGTTAACCGATATTCCTAATTGATCGGTACGACCCTTGGTGCGCAGCCTGTCGCGCGATTCGTCTTGTTGATGATAAGATAAGCTAGCATTAAGATGGCTTAATGTATCTAGCTTGTGGTTTTCTAATTTTATGTAGGTTAGTTGGCGTCGTTGGTCTAAATCGCGTTTTAATTCATCACCCACTGTAGTGCCGTTAAAAGGCACTGAGTAGATTGTTTTATGGGTTCTGGGAACGTCTTGTTGAAGCGTCATATAATGCGCAATTGACAATTTCCAATCGCCTTGTAACATGCTAATAAGTTTTATATCAAGATTCGTTTCGCTATAGCCCGTGTTTGGCATATAGTCGTTACCTGAGGTAATATTTCCATAGTCTTTGCGATTCGCGCCAATTATAATTCCAGTATTGTCCCACGCATCATTATATTCTAAACGTTGTAAATTCATGTTCGCAGCATCTGCAGCTTGCAGTAATAACGTTAACGTCGGCGATTCATTAGTAACCCCAAGACTTGGGTCTTTGGTTATCGCATTCACCGTACCGCCAATGCCATCAGAGCCAAAAAGAACAGATGATGGCCCCATGACCACTTCAAGTTTATTTAACGACAAGGGGTCAACTGTGTTCCAATATTGATTAGGCCCAGACCTAAAAACAGAATTATTTAATCTGATGCCGTCAACTAAGAACAGATTTTGAAAACCTGTGAACCCTCGTAAAAATGGAGAACCTTGACCGTGCGCTGTTTTTTGCGCCATTGCCCCTGGAACGTCCCGAAAGATGTCTGGGGTTGTACGATAATTGCGCGAACGAATGTCATCATCACTAATATTATAGACTGAATAGGGAGTGTCGAGGATATCGCGATTTAACCTTTCGGTAGTAACGACAATGGTTTCAATTGTCATCGGCTTTATTGCACTTTCAGCAAAACTCTGTTGCACGAAAGAAAATATCAACACTGTGCTAAGATAATACGAAGAATGCGAACTTCTTAAACGATACTTCATCTTACATTACTCCATACAGACCGTAATCATAAACATAAAAATTGGCGGTGAAGCCGTCACTTAAGAAAGGGCAATAGTCTGTAAAATCATATCGACGCATCCATTTAGCGAATAATGTTAATATAACAAAGGGATGCAAGTTGTCTACAAAATATAATTATCTAGGTAAAAACGTGGTTCGTTTCATTGATAGATTCGAGATCCACGACAAGTTTCTAGTTAGTCAATAAGTGTGGAACGACCTCGAAAAAGCTAATTCCTAATATTCGAAACGAGTCGCATTATACGAAAGCAAAGTTCAAACAGTAAGCACCCGTGATATCAAGTGCTTACTTTTCACCTTAAATCTTATGCGTTAGCAATAATTCTAGGGCCAGATTTGACCAACTCTTTACCGTGTTCGGTATCGGTAAATTTCTCAAAATTATCGACAAATAAGTTCGCTAAATCATCAGCTTTTTGCTGCCATTGACCATCTTCAGTATAGGTTGCTCGTGGATCGAGTATGTGATTATCAACGCCAGCGAGTGCTTTTGGAATAGCCAAATTAAATATAGGCAAGGTTTGCATTTCAGCCTGATCGATACTGTCATTCAAAATCGCATCAATGATAGCGCGAGTTGCTTTTATTGAAATGCGTTTACCAGTGCCATTCCAGCCGGTGTTAACCAAATATGCTTGTGCACCAGAGGCCTGCATACGTTTTTCTAACACATGCGCATACTGAGTTGGATGCAATGTTAAAAACGCAGCGCCAAAACAACTAGAAAAAGCGGGTGTAGGCTTAGTAATTCCCCGTTCTGTTCCCGCTAATTTAGCCGTAAACCCAGACAGCAAATAATATTGCGCCTGCTCTGAAGTTAATTTTGAAACGGCTGGCAATACACCAAACGCATCTGCTGTCAGAAATATAACTTTATTGGCGTGCCCTGCTTTTGAAATTGGCTTAACAATATTTTCGATATGGTGTATTGGGTATGAAACTCGCGTATTTTCCGTAATACTGCCATCGTCATAATCAATTTTTCCATTTTGATCAATTGTAACGTTTTCCAAAAGTGCGTCGCGACAAATTGCTTGGAATATATCAGGTTCGTTTTCTTGACTTAAGTTGATGGTTTTAGCATAGCAACCACCTTCAAAATTAAACACGCCATTGTCATCCCAACCATGCTCATCATCACCAATAAGTTTGCGCTTTGGATCGGTTGATAACGTTGTTTTACCGGTACCAGACAGACCAAAGAAAATGGCTACGTCGCCTTTTTCGCCTACGTTGGCACTACAATGCATAGAGGCAATGCCCTGTAGCGGCAAGTAGTAGTTCATGATTGAGAACAAACCTTTTTTCATTTCGCCGCCATACCAAGTGCCGCCAATTAATTGGATACGTTCAGTAAGGTTAAAGGCCACAAAGTTTTCTGAGTTCAGTCCCTGTGCTTGCCAATCTGGATTGGTGGTTTTTGCACCATTCATAACAATAAAGTCAGGCGTAAAGGAAGCAAGCTCATCTGCTGATGGACGAATAAACATGTTAGTCACAAAATGTGCCTGCCAAGCAACTTCTGTGACAAAACGTACTGAAAGTCGAGTATCTTGATTGGCGCCACAAAATGCATCTACAACAAAAAGGCGTTTATCACTAAGTTGTTTTGTCACTAACTTCTTTAAATGTGTCCACGTCTTTTGATCAATAGATTTGTTATCGTTTTTACCTTGATCTGCCCACCATATGCTGTCTTTGGTTACATCATCTTTAACTATATATTTGTCTTTGGGTGAACGGCCAGTAAATTGGCCTGTTTTGACGCAAACTGCGCCTGATTCGGTAACATAACCTTTTTCGTAGCCTGAAAGCTCACTTTTAGTTGTTTCGTCAAACAACTGCTGGTATGAAGGGTTATGAAGCACTTCAGAATCGGTGTTGATTCCGTAAGTTTTCAGGTCTTTGATCAAATCCATGCACACTCTCTCTAAATATTCGCCAAGTAAATACGGTATTTTAAGTACTTTTGGGTCGTAAAACCAGTGTTTTAAGACCAAAACACTATAATAAATGATATAAGGCATTAAGAACTCGTATTAGCCAGAGCAAAAAAAAAGACCGACAAAAATTATTTTGAAATTACATCTGACGACTTTCAAAAAAAACTCAAGTTTTTCAATACAAGCCTGTCTTTTTCTAAACGCATATAAGCAATCGCTATGCTAAAATACGATTTTGTTATGCGAAATTTTAATGACAAGTTTTTAGCTAAGGAGTGCTAGCTTTCGTGTTATCACAGTATCAAATACAAATTGAAAACGCTTCTTTACAATATGATGAAGATCAATACCAATTAGTTCAGCAACTTCAAAAATTAGCCCTGCAGCTAAATAATGGGGAAACGCCGAGTCAAGGCTTGTACATTTATGGTCCTGTCGGTCGGGGTAAAACTATGTTAATGGATAGCTTTTATCAGAAGCTGAAAATAAAACAGAGAGTTAGGCTACATTTTCATCACTTTATGGCCCGTGTGCACCAAGAACTTACTCTATTAACGGGTCAAACCGATCCGTTGGTGCAAATTGCCTCTAACTGGGCTAAACAATATAAAGTGATGTGTTTTGATGAATTTTTTGTAAATGATATTGGCGACGCAATGCTATTAGGTACGCTGTGGAAGGCCCTTTTTAGTCATGGCGTAGTACTTGTGACCACCTCAAATTCTTCGCCAGAAAAGCTCTATATTAATGGCTTACAACGACATTTATTTTTACCGACTATTCGTTTATTAACACAATTTTGCCATGTCATTAGTGTCGACAATGGGATTGACTATCGCCGTTCAAACAATTCAGAAAAGCCTTATTACTTCCCACGCGGGAGCAAGGCGCAGTTACACCAACTTAGTCAACAATTATTCGGTTCAGTTAACGCTTACCAGCAAGTTACTATACAAAATCGCAACATCCCTTGCCTATGGCACAATGAACTCGTAATAGGGTTTAATTTTTTGGCTTTATGTCATGGCCCGCGCAGTCAACTCGACTACATGCAATTGGCGGCAAAATATAAGGCTATTGCTGTGTATCAAGTCCCCCAATTTAGCTACTTAGCCGATAAGGCAATAGTACATGGCGTTGAAGATCAATATCAGCGCGAACACAATGATTTTCATGTTAGCAAGATGGATAATGAAGCAAGACGTTTTATCGCGTTAGTAGATGAATGCTATGATAAAGGCTGTTTATTATTGATTAGTGCAGATACAGAAATTGCCAATTTATACCAAGCAAAACAATTAGCATTTGCGTTTGAACGCTGCACTTCACGGCTATATGAAATGCAGCGATGGACCGTTAGCCGATGAGATCGTACATTTGCCTAACAAGGGTAAGTAAATGTGATTACAGGTTTAATGATTTATTTAGCGAGATTGCCTATGCCTAATAACAACGCACAAAAAACGTTTACAAAATAGGAACTCAGATCACTTTATTTATACTTGATGATAAGTCAATGCAAGCTCGCCAGAGCTTTGTAAAGCCTTTTCATCATATAATAACTGATGCAGCGCTTGGGGTTTTGCAAATAAATAACCTTGTAACTGATCGCATTTCATTTCAACTAACAATGCTTTTTGTTCACGCGTTTCAACGCCTTCCGCGCACACTTTAAGGTTTAGATTACGGGCCATTTCAACGATGGTCTGGGTTATCAGCGTTGTGCGCTTAGATATACCAATGTCATCAATAAACTGTTTATCAATTTTTAGTGTATTTAATTTGATTTTAGTCAGGTAGCTCAAAGAGGAATAGCCTGTACCAAAATCGTCTAGGGCTAATGAGCATCCCATTATTGCTAACTTGTCAAAAAATTCGTTTGCACGCTCAAAGTTTTCGAGAAACGCAGATTCAGTCACTTCAAACTCTATAGATCGTGCGTCCACATTATGTGCAGAAAATGACTTGTGTATGGTGCTAAATAAGTCAGTATCTTTTAAATCATTCGCAGACAAATTGAGTGCAACAACAATATTTTCGCCAAATTTTTGTTTAAGCTGTGCAATATCTCTACACACTCTTGCAATAACCCATTTGGTAATTAGACCAACACGACCACTTTGTTCTGCAATACTAATAAATTCTACGGGTGAAACAAACCCTAATTCATAGCTATTCCAGCGAATCAGCGCTTCAAAGCCTACGATTTTTTCATCACAGTTTACTTTCGCCTGATAGTGAAGTTCAAATTCATCATTTTTTATTGCGCCTGGGATAGCATTGGCTATATCTAAGCGTCTTTTATTTGCTTGCATCATACCCGCTTCAAATATAGCAAAGGTATTTTTACCATTTAGCTTTGCGTGATACATTGCAATATCTGAATTAGCAATGAGTTTATTTACATCATAATCCGCTTGGTTACCGCAAGATACCCCCACACTCACACTAATATCGACTTCCCAACCATTAATTGTGAAAGACTCACTTAAGCCTTCAACAATATTAAGTGCCACATCTTCAATTTTTTCTTTCGAGGGAGTTTGCGTTAACAAAATAAGAAATTCATCACCCCCTATTCTAGAAACAATATCCTGATGATTAATATAATGCTTTAAGCGCTGGCTCACCATAATAAGTAACTTGTCGCCTATTTCATGGCCATGAATATCATTCACAGACTTGAAACCATCCAGATCACAGTAGATTAATACAGGATTATTATTTGCTTGATCACGGCTCGTTAAAGCATTCTGCACCATAGATAAGAAGTTATGACGATTAGGCAAGCCAGTTAATGAATCGTAGTTAGCCATACGTTCCATGGTTTGCTGCTGGCATTTGAGCTTTTCTGTGTACTCTTTATTGATTGTAGTTTCATGGGCAATTGTATGCATCATACTATTGATTTCATCAGATAAATCTTTTACTTCGCGTTTCCCATCAATCACCAAATTGATCGAGTAATCATTTGTTTTCTTAATTTTTCTGGCAATAATTGCTAATTTTTTAAGCGGCAACAATAGTCTATAATTTTGCCATGATGAAACAAAAATTCCTATCGCAATAGCCAAAATAGTCAGCGGTAATACCCTATACAGCAGAGCTCGCTTGCTTTGATTTAACGGACTTTCCACGTCATTGATTATTAATAAATATCCTTGAGGAAGTGATATTTCGCCTATATGTTTAAACGCGAGCAATTCACCCCCCCTAACCATAACGCCCAAAGGTAAATTAACTAGAATATTACTGTCTAGTTTTAGATCAATTTGATCTTTCGATGAAAGAGATTTTCCGCCATAAAGGTCAACTACAGAAAAATCCCTGTCATAAATAATTGCGTACTTAACATTTTCATATCGATCTAAGCTTAAGAGCGCGGTTGTAACTTCAAAGTTATCTGGATTTTCAGCAGACATTATAGGTAGCAAATCGTCAGCCAAATTGGACGAGAGTCCATCGAGATCTTTTTGCACCGCATCTAGATAAAGCTCTTCATGCACAGATAGAGACACCACCAGAACAGCGAAACAAGCAAGCGTTATAGCAATGCTGATAAATGCTGCCATTGATGAGCGAATTGTTCTAAAAAACATAACTTCTTAGTGCTTCTTTAAAGTGGATGATTGGATCGTAAAGTAACTGTATTTTAGACACTTTAACTGAGCGTCGAGTATTTTTCGACATCGCATTGTATGTTTAATAATACCTTACAAAAACGACAATAAAATCTTTTGTATAATTCCTAAAATAGATCGTGACTCTACTATATCAATACTTAAATTTTCGTTTACTTACAGCAATGCTTTGGTATATTAATTGTAATACGTGTAACATTTATAATTCTGCATTTTGTGAACCGCATAATACGAGTAATCTAAACGCAGCCTATTAATTAATAAAATATTGAGAAAATCATGCAAAAAAATAATCAACCTGATTTTTCACGTCAGTCCGCTAATGCGGGTTCGACACTACTTGTTATCGGAGGCTGCGGTGATATTGGTTTTGCCGTGGTAGAACAAGCATTGTCTCAAGGTGTCAATGTATTAGTAATGGATTTGCATGACGCGGGTAAACGACGCAACATTTCAAAGGTGACCGATTTTATTGGCATAGATTTACGTGATGAAAGCAGTATTCAAGCCGCTTTTGATCAACTAAGTGGCACCGACATTCGCTTTGATAGTGTTGTCATTAGTTCTGGCTATACGCTTGGTTTAAACCCCATTAGTATGCTTGACACGGCAAGCTTTGATGACGTATTGGCCGGTAATTTGCGCGGACCAGTGATTGCGCTTAAGCATTGCTGTGGTTTTTTGGCTAAACACGCCTCAATTGTATTATTGTCGACCGCAATTGGACAAATTGGCTCAGCTGGCTATGTTGCATATGGTGCGTCTAAGTGCGGTCTTAACGCTATTGTTCGTACCCTCGCAACAGAGCTCGCTCCACAACATACGGTCAATGGAATTGCACCAGGGGCGGTTGATACCGCTTTTATTCGCGGTGGTTATACGAGCGAGTCGGCGCAGCAAGGTACCCCATTAAGATTTGATGTAGACAAATACAATAAGATGATACCACTGGGGCGAATGGCAAATGTGGACGACATTGTTGGTCCTATTCTTTTTTTGCTTTCAGATAGCGCACGCTATATTACAGGTCAGGTTATCCATGTAAATGGTGGCGGGCTAATGCGCGATTAACGCGCATTTGGTTAAATTATAAATCAAACCTTGGCACTTTTACGTTTATAGCAAAACGCTATTTTGTGCTGCAAACTATTTTACCAAATGACAACTATTTTACCCTTAGTGCTATTACTCTCAAGTCGCGCATGCGCTAGCTGTATTCCACTGACGGGTAACACTGTGTCAATGTTTACTATTAATCTTTTATCGTTAAAACCAGCAAGACACTCTGACGAAAACTGCCTGATTAGTGACGCTTTGTATTCGTCACTGCGGTTGCGCAATGTTGAACCTTGAATACGTGCGCGCTTACCAAGCAGCAATGCCATATCGAGTTTGTCAGCATAACGACCTGCCAGCATCGCTAAGTAAACAATTTGACCATCTAGCGCTAAAACTTTGAGGTTGCGGTTCAGATAGTCACCTGCGACCATATCTAGCACCATATTCACCCCATGCGGCCATCTTTCTTTAAGTTCTTCAGCAAAATCTTGTTGACGATAGTTGATTACGATATTCGCGCCCATTTCTTTGCACAGCGCAAGTTTGTCGTCACTTGATGCAGTGCATGCTGTTTGCACATCAAAATATCGGCATAGTTGCAATGCAGCCAGTCCAACCCCGCTGGCACCAGCATGAATGAGAGCACGCTGTTGTGGTTGGATATCAGCAATAAAACGTAGGCACTGGAACGCTGTTAAATAAACTTCTGTCAAACCTGCGGCTTCAGGCATAGTAAGGTTCTCAGGTATCGCCATAAGGTGCTCAGGATTAACCACCACTTCTTGAGCATAACCACCACCTGCGACCAATCCGCAAACTTTATCACCCACCTTCCATTGAGACACCTGTTCACCAACGGCAATAACTTCACCTGCAACTTCCAATCCAAGAATATCACTTTCACCTTTAGGCGCAGGATATTTGCCCTGACGTTGTAGAGTATCAGCCCGATTTATACCAAAAGCGTGAACCTTTACTCTTACTTTATCAAGCTGCATTTGGGGGGCACAGCATTGCTTTATAGTAAGCCCTTCTGGACCCTGACCCGAATCAAAATGAACATATTGCATAAGCGTGAATTCCTTTTATATTATTACTCAATTGAGCAATGGCGAGTAAAAAATCATAGTTCCTATGATATCAGCTATCAATAGACTATTTATTGTTTACAGCGGTTTAACCACCATTTTACCCATACTAAATAATAAAAAAAAGAGTTAAATATTAATGAGCTGCACCATACCCGCTTTCCCTTGATACGTCTGATTATTATAGTTGAAAGGACCAAAGTCTCTTATATAGTAAACAAAATGTGGTAAATCACCACTGGCGAACGTTTGTTCACCAAGCTTTTTACCAAATGCACAAAAGTTTTGATCACCATAGGCATTCCACCCCTCGGAAAGTGAATTAAGTGGGTTGTTGGTGGCCGCTACGGCTTCTGCGTTAACCAATAAGGAATTCCACAGATTCACACAAAATTGGCCGCCATTGCCACTGCCAGTTGGCCACTTTGAAACCGTATCTATAAATACACTGCTACCGCCAACATCTATGGGCGATTCATTTCTAATCTGATAAGCACCATGAATCATTTTTATGGCGGTTTTAAAATTTGCCGCTTCATACTCTGTGACAGCTATGTGAGCATCATCAGCTATATCGATAAATCGAGGGGCCGCAGTGACCGCCAAAATTCCAAGGATAACAATAACGATTATTAGCTCAATGAGGGTAAAACCTTTCTGCATTATATGACTCCTTCACAACGTGTGGCATATAAGATAGTTAAAGATTCAGCGTTTATGACAAATTGACTTTTACAGGAATGTAAACAACGATTTTTAATACACTGATATTAAGCAATTATCGGCAAGGCGGCGTATTTTTTTAACCAATTTTACTTTTTTTAAAAATAACAAAGCGCTTTAGAGGCTAAAGACCTCCCTGAGTTAGCTTAAGCGGATCGAGTAATTTCGTGAGCTCTTCTCTTGAAATATTGGTCATCTCTTGGGCAACATCAATGATGGGTCTTTGCTCTGTATACGCTTTTTTAGCAATTTCTGCAGCCTTTGCATAACCAATAACTGGATTTAATGCCGTCACTAGTATGGGGTTTTTATGCAATGCTGCCTGAAGATTATTGTGCTTTACACTAAAGCCAGCAATGGCTTTGTCGGCTAAAAGATGTAGGCTATTTGTCAATAAGGAAATGCTCGAAAGCAAATTATACGCAATCATTGGCAGCATTACGTTTAGCTCAAAGTTACCTGACTGAGCGCCGATGGTAATGGCCGTATCGTTGCCTATTACCTGTGCGGCGACCATAGCGGTTGCTTCAGGTATCACAGGGTTAACTTTACCTGGCATAATAGATGAGCCCGGTTGCAGTGCTGGTAGCGCTATTTCACCTAAGCCTGCCAATGGGCCTGAATTCATCCACCGCAAGTCGTTTGATACTTTCATTAACGTTACCGCAATGGCTTTATTTAAACCTGACAAGGTCACAGCGGTATCTTGTGAGCTAATCGCCGCAAAGTAATCGTTCGCGGGTGCAAACGAGATGCCCGTTTCTTTTTGTAGCTCGTCACATAAATATGCTGCAAAATCAGGATGTGCGTTAATACCTGTTCCTACCGCGGTGCCGCCAATTGCGAGTTTGTGAAACGACGCAAGTAATGCTTCAAGATGCAAAATATGCTGGTTAAACATTGCTGCCCAGCCGTTTAAACATTGCGCGAGCCTGACTGGCATAGCGTCCATTAAATGGGTACGCCCTGTTTTACAAATATCCCCTACCGAGTTGGCCTTATTGTGAATAACATCAATAATGTGGCGTAAGGCTGGCAGAAGATTTTGTTCAAGCGCTAACGCTGAACTCACATGAATGCTAGAGGGGATTACGTCATTGCTGCTTTGACAACAATTAACATGATCATTTGGATGTACTTCATGTTCAGTTAAATTTAATGTGTTCGCTAAATTAGCAATCACTTCGTTCGCATTCATATTAGTACTGGTACCTGAACCGGTCTGAAACACATCGACTGGGAAATGTTTCATAAGGTGAACATCATCTAGCAATACCCTGCAGGCCTTAACAATAGCTGCGCCCATATTTTCAGGTAACAGATTGAGCTGCGCGTTTGCTTTAGCAGCGCTACTTTTTATGTGTATCAAGGACCTAATAAAAGATACAGGAAGCGGCATATTACTAATAGGAAAATTATTGATCGCACGCTGGGTCTGAGCGCTATATAAAGCATTTTGGGGTACTTCAATGGTGCCCATACTATCTTTTTCAATGCGCATTTGGGTCATTAGATATCCTCTTAAATGGTAAACAGCTTATCTAGCATAGCAATCACTTCTTTTGCGTCCGACTCACTAAGTTCATTATTCATAATGGCGGTATTTATCGACTCTTGCAACAATCTATCAGCATTCGCGCACAAATCAGACAGAGTAAATTGGGCAGCGCTAGGATCGCTCGCAAAACGCATCACATTAGCGGCAATAACCGAGAAGTGACCATGAATATAACTTGCAACAAACAAATCATGCTCGCTGCCACTTTCAATAAACTTGTCTAAAAACGCTTCTTTACGATCTAAATATTTATCGACCTCATTTAATAATTGAGCATGTTGCTCGCTAGCTACGTGCATGCTTTATCCTTGTACAAAATAGAGAACTTGATCGCGGTAACCGGTAATAACGGGGATAGGTCCAGCCAATTCTTCGTCTAACAAGGCGTCGCCTGAATCGGAAATCAAACCTTTATTACCGAGTGTTTGTAATTTGCTTTTTGTTGCTACAACAAGCATGTTTTGTTTTGTAATGCGGCGAATAAATTCAGGCGAAAGCTGCTGATTGCCTCGTCCTAAAATATGTCCTTGCCCGCCAATCACCGTGGCGACTAATTTGCATGGTTTTTCATAAGTGAATGATAGTAACTCGGATGCCGTAACATCTTGTGCAATCACCCGTAAATTCTGAACCAAGTCTACCCCTAGCAAGGTATTAGTTAAGCCTGCTTGTTGCATAATGGCATCCACCGTGCTGCCTGAGCCCATCACAAAAATAGTATTGGGCTGGTCTTGCATAATTTCAATAATATAATCACTAATATCGTCTAGCAACAGTTCGTCTGACTCCACGCCCCCCATTTTTACTGCTTGAATATAACTGAGTTGGGCCGGTACTTGCATTTCACCATAATGTTTGGAAAGTACTTTTCCTTGTCGAAATAAGGCTTCGTCAATATCACGAACTTCAGCAAGTTGTAGTGAGACAAGCTCGCCTTTGACCACTTGAGAAAGCACTAAACCAGCTGCTTTTGGCGTTATTGCGTATACGCCGCTATGGATTTTGCAACCTGCGGGCACTCCCAATACCGGAATATTAGTTCCTACCACGCTGCAAAGATTTCTTGCCGTTCCATCACCACCAGCAAATAGAATTAAATCAACGCTTGCCTCAATCAAATGTCTTGCAAGTGCAAGCGTATCTTCTATTTCTGTTTGTGCAATTGCCGCTTTATGCAGGACCTGATAGTCAAAACCGAGCTCCTTCGCAATGTTTTCTCCCATATTTTGGCTGCCAGTGAAAATTTCAATATCGTTTTTAAGCTCAATACATTGGTGTAATGCGGTTATTGTCTTTTGCATTGCGAGTAAAGGCGCGCCTTGTGCTAGCGCTTGGTTACGCACTTCTACACCATCACTCCCCTTCAATGCCAGCGTCCCGCCAATACCCGCATAAGGATTGATAAGTAAGCCTAATCTAAACTTACGTCCTAATGAATTTTTCATTATATTTGCTCACTTAATTCTGCGCTTTGATAAAATGTATGCAGGCTAGATAAAAAGAATTGCGCGCGTGCGCTAAAACCTGATTTGACATAACAGTTCAATTGATATTTAACCTCATCTGTAAATGCTTTTTCTAGCTGATCTAACTCACCTACAGATTTGTTTTCAATGGCATTTAGATTATCAATACTGACTCGAAACGGCACATTTGCAGCCAATGAAAACGCCCACTCCAAAGCTTGTGGTTTCACTTCGAGCTGTTCAAACTCAGTTTGTTGCTGAGGGTTTCTGCCATCAGGTGCGTACCAGTATCCATAATCGACTTGCGTTCTGCGTTTTTCACCAGCAATGCACCAATGAGCAATTTCATGCAATGCGCTGGCAAAGTAATCATATCGATAAAAAATTTGGTTAGCAGATACATTCGTTATCGTTGGTTGATATAAAGGTTCCTCTGCATTTCCCACCAATACCGTATTGTACTTTTCAAAAAAACATCCATGAAACAGACGTTCTAAATCATTAGCGTTTTTTACGGAAATTTGAGTAGTATTTTCAAGTGGACGATGGGTCTTTTCAGTCAATTTGGTCTTGGCCTGTGTATAATGGCTTGAAAGAAGATTAGTAAGGTATGCATGATTGGCTGTAAACTCGTTCATAGATTAATTTTACACTACTTGTTATTGATGAAAAGCCGCTCTATTATAGCTGATGCTATGATGAACCTCATGCAAAAATACAATATAATTTACCTACGACAGGATGTGATTTTATCGACTCATCAACCATTGCGTCAAATTCGTCTGAAAATAAGCCTGAATTTGAAAACAAGCGTTTAGCCCAAAATAGCGGTAACTTACCTTGGCATTTGGCTGCCCCATTTGTGAGTACATGGCAAATTAACGATACGCACATTGATCACTATCGGCACACCAATAACGTGGCGTATTTAACACAATTAGAACAGTTAGCATGGAAACATTCGCAGTCTTTAGGCTTAAGTTTTGGTGATTATGAGAAATTCGATCGGGCCATGGTAATAACGCAACATCAGCTTAATTATCATTTAGCGAGCCATCTGCACGACCAACTCGCATGCGCCACTTGGATAGTTGCCTGCGACAATAAATATAGATTAAGCCGTCAATTTCAGTTCATTAATATTAACACAAACAAGACAGTATTTAGCGCGCTGACACACTTTGTATGCGTAAGCTTAACAAGCGGCTTGCCTCGTCGAATGCCAGCACAATTCCTTGCTATTTACGGTAAGGCAGTCATATCCCACCGAGAACAAAAGGCACAATAAAAATGAACGCGATAAAGTGCTTGGGCATTTTCCTCTCTATATCCTTAGGCGCCAATATGTGGTTTATATGGCGAGACTATAACAAAGCACAGTTAGCTAACAATAAACCAAATTATTTCTCGCAAACATCCAATAACGAATACCTTTATAATAATTCAACGAAGAATAGTAAAACTCACGTTAATGAATTGGATGCTCAGCCAATAACAACGGATTTTCTTAAGCCGTCTAGCACACATCATAATCAAACAAACACGGAAGATAATTTTCGAAATAACCAAGTTTTGGATTTAGAGCACTTACAAATTTTAGCGAGTAATCACGATTTTCAAACATTAGAATACGAAGTTAGCGCGTATTTGCGAATACATCCACAAGACATAAGCGCTATGCTGCTTGAAGCGCAAGCGTATTACCATAATAAGCCACTTAATATTGCGCTTGTACACTATCAAGAACTACTGTCACAGCCGCTGAACAATGAACAGCGTCAAGACGTCAAAAAGATAATAGCGGTCAATACAACGCGAATCATTCAGCAGTTTAGCGGTGATGGTGCATGGGACCTATTAGCAAAATTCTTAGAACCACTGATTCAAATAGACCCACTTAATCGACAGTACTTAATGGCGCTTGCTCACGCCTATGGCATGCAAGAACAATTCACTTTGATGGAAGACACGCTGGCCAGTTTTGCAGCAAATGATGTTCGTGCAAACCGTCTGCGTGATGAAGTGTTGGGCAGGCTTGAACGACAAAAAAATGGTCAACAACAAGAACCTCAATTGGCACAAGCTCAGCCACTTGAAGAACCTCTTAAAGACAGAGTTGCCGATGTGTCATTGCAGCAAACCCGAGGACATTTTATGACGCAAGCGCGTGTTCACGACACCGTTGTCAATTTATTAGTAGATACTGGTGCGTCGACCACAGCCATTAGCGATATTAAATTTGATAGTATTGCGGCCAATCAAGTAGAGTTTTTAGGTCTATTTAATGTCAACACCGCAGGCGGTACTATTGAAGCCCCAATATACAAAATCAAACAATTTGTACTGGGTCAACGCACACTAAGTAATATTAGTGTTTTAGTATTGCCAAGTGAAAACTTAAGCCGATACGACGGTTTATTAGGTATGAACGTGTTGAGTCAATTCGATTTGGCATACGATGCCGCGTCACAAACGATGAAAATGTACAAAAAACACTAATCACCGTGTAAATTAGCATTTTTTGTAAAGGCTTACCTTATTTTACATTTCGGCGCACAAACGAGTGCCTTGATCAATTGCACGCTTGGCGTCAAGTTCAGCGGCCACGTCAGCACCACCTATCAAATGGTAAGGTAATTTCAAGCCTTCAACAAGATTACGAAGCGGCAATTGGCCGGCGCATATTATAATATTATCTACCGCTAACACTTGCGCTTCGCCATTCACTTCAATATGTAAGCCATAATCATCTATTTTTTGGTAAGTCACGCCATTAATGAGTTTCACACCTTTATTGACTAATCCGACACGATGCGCCCATCCGGTGGTTTTGCCTAGTCCAGCGCCTACCTTGCTTGACTTACGCTGCAACAAATAAATTTGTCTAGGTGAAGGCTCGGGTAACGCTTGCATGCCTTCAACACCTGCGCGTGCACTAAGCGTCATATCAATGCCCCATTCTTGCATAAACGCAGCTATATTAGTTGAAGTAGACACTTTTCCGTGTGCGAGGAACTCACTCGTATCAAACCCTATGCCGCCCGCGCCAATGACCGCTACCTTTTTGCCCACCGCTGCTTTGTGTTTAAGTACATCAACATAACTGAGCACCTTAGCATGCTCTATACCTTCTATTTCAAGCTGCCTAGGCTGTATACCTGTTGCTAGAATAACTTCGTCAAAATCACTTTCATTGAGCATTTTGGCGGTCACTCTGGTGTTGAGCTTTTGTTCAACACCTAATAGGGCTAACTGAACGCCAAAATACCGAATCGTTTCATAAAACTCTTCTTTACCAGGCACTTGTTTAGCAATATTAAATTGACCTCCAATTTCACTGTCGGCGTCAAATAAGGTGACCTTATGTCCTCGTTCTGCGCACGTTTTAGCGGCGGCTAAGCCAGCAGGCCCTGCCCCTACCACCGCAATATTTTTAATGAATTCGGCTGGAATTACATTTAATTCTGTTTCATGGCAAGCGCGCGGATTAACCAAACAACTGGTCATTTTGCCCGCAAACACATGATCTAAACAGGCCTGATTACAGCCTATACAGGTATTAATTTGGCTCGCTTTATTATTTTTAGCTTTGTTGACAAATTCTGCATCTGCCAAAAATGGGCGCGCCATCGACACCATGTCAGCATCACCTCTAGCCAAAACCGCTTCGGCAACGTCAGGCGTGTTGATACGATTTGATGTGATCAAAGGAATATTAAGCGCTTTTTTAAACTTAGCGGTTACCCACGTAAAGGCCGCGCGCGGAACTTTGGTTGCTATCGTTGGAATACGCGCTTCGTGCCAGCCAATGCCAGTATTAATAATTGTGGCTCCGGCCTTTTCAATTGCCAAGCCTAGCTCAACCACTTCTTCAAAGGATGAACCACCTTCAACTAAATCAAGCATAGACAAGCGATAAATAATAATGAATTCTTTACCAACGGCTTCGCGCACTCGGCGCACCACTTCAATGGGTAACTTAATACGGTTCTTATACTCACCGCCCCATTCGTCTTTGCGCTGGTTGGTCCGCAGCGCAATAAATTGATTTAAAAAGTAACCTTCTGAACCCATAATCTCAACACCATCGTAACCCGCTCTTTTTGCTTGCTCAGCGGTAAATACAAAATCGTCGATTTGCTTAATGATGCCTTCTTCATCAAGTTCTTTGGGGGTATAAGGATTAATAGGGGCCTGAATAGCCGACGGCGCGACTAAGTTTTTACTGTAAGCATAACGCCCAGTATGCAAAATTTGCATACAAATTTTGCTACCTGCTTGATGTACAGCAGCAGTAACTATTTTATGGTTTGCTACTGCTTCATCGCTATCTAAACGACGCGTAACCGCGTGGGTTGCACCTTCATCGTTAGGACCAATGCCGCCCGTCACTATAAGACCAACACCACCACGTGCACGTTCAGCAAAAAATACAGCCATACGTTCGTGTCCATTGGGCAGCTCTTCTAAGCCCGTGTGCATAGAGCCCATAACAACTCTATTTTTTAGTTGGGTAAAGCCTAAATCTAGAGGACGAAAAAGATGCGGATACGACGAAGTTGAATTTGTCGGTTCGCTTGACCCAGAAGAAGTAGACGAATTTAGGGCTGTCATTTTTGCTATCCTTACATCAATTTTTTGGGGGGGGGGAGCTTGACGTTGTAGCACGTCATGCGTGCTTATTGGAATTGGTGATAGTAATAATTGATGACGCAGATTAATCGACAATATTGTCGGGTAAATCACGGCGTAATTCTTGCCAAATTTTACCACTTTGCACACCATATTTACGCACTACCGCAACCACTCGATCGGGTTCTTGAGTTTCTAAAACTGCTATCAGTTGTTCATAATATTGATTAGCGATGGTACGTGCACATTCATGGTCAAAGAAAAAACCACCAACACGTGCATAAATTCCTTTAAATCCATTCATCATTAGTACATAAACAGGGTTGTTGGACGCAAACGCAAGATCATGATGCATTTGGTAATCGTGATGTGCAAAGGCTTTACCTTCTTGCTCAACGCTCTTATATCGTTCAATGATTTCCCGACTTTTTTCTGGACTTTGACGAAATGCTGCACGAATAAAAACGGCACTTAAGTTCGTCCGTGCCGATAGCAAATTGTCTAATAGCTTCGGCTGTCCTTCTTGATCAAGTCTGGCTAGGGTTTCTAAAACATTTAGTCCACATGTTTCCCAGTAATTGTTCACCTTGGTAGGTTTACCATGCTGGATAGTTAACCAACCATCGCGAGCCAATCGTTGCAGTACTTCGCGCAAGGTAGTGCGAGTAACGCCTATGAGTTCTGATAACTCTCTTTCAGCAGGCAGTATTGTGCCTGGTGGAAAACGATCACTCCAAATTGATTCAACTATGTATTCTTCAGCAAAACCTGCTGGGCTCTGAGATTTGTAAATCATGTGTTCATCTAAATTATTTAATTATTATAGACTGATTGTACCAGAGGATTGATACAAAAAAAGATTTTTGTGAACGTCGCAAGTAAGCTCAATTGTTTCTGCAAAATTTGATCACCATACAAAGTATCATAAAAAGCGATATCACATACTTCTTTGCAGACTAGTTTTATGTCACCTATACTTTCTGGCTTCACGCTTTTAACAGGAGACCCATCCACACTATACATATGTCAACTCCTGAAGCCATTGCAATAGGCATGACTAGCCCAGAACATATGATGCTTGAGATTACAACAAGCATAAAAGTTATGTGGTACTAGTATTGATGGTCGCCGGCATTTACTTTATGCTAACATCGGCTATGGCACACTTTCTAAGTGTTATCGTATGGACGCATAGTTTATATGGCCTTGCCATATACATTAGTGCTGACCATTGCGGGCCTTGCCACAACTTACTTTGGCTTAGTCGATTTAACTGAAGTTATGTATAATTTACATCTGATAATTCATCATTCCGCGTTGCCCGCGTTGAAGGATTATCTCAGCCACATTGATTGGATTACATAAGCTAACATAGAAAACGGAAAAAAAGCGGATGTTTCATCCGCTTTTTTACGCATATAACAAGCCCTAAACAACCTTAAATTTTATAAATGAGAGAGCGCATAAAAAATGCAGTGGATTTATCGATTCAGTCAGCAAAAGTTATCTTGGTTGCTACTTGCTATGTCCGCATTGGGCTTATTGCTAGCGGCGCTCTACTTTCAACACGTAATGGATTTACAACCCTGTATTAAATGCATTTATCAACGCACAGCTGTAATTGGCATATTCTTAGGCGCGCTTATTCCGCTTGTTTATAATCACTTGTTCACGCGTGTGATAGCCTATTTAGTTTGGGGCTATAGTGCTGTACAAGGGATAATTTCTGCACGCGAACATCTGGACATTATTTTTGCGGCTAACCCATTTTTAGCCATTTGCGATATTATTCCCAACTTCCCTGCTTTTATGCCTTTGCATGAATGGCTACCGTCTATTTTTGCAGCAACAGGAGAATGTAACGAAAACAGTTGGCAATTTTTCGGCATGGGTATGGCAAACTGGCTACAGATTATATTTATAGCTTACTTGGTGGTTTTATTGGTTGTATTAACATGTGCTGTTTGGGCTAGATTTTTGGCTAAACGATAAAGCACAGCGTATTATCTTAAAATATAAGCTTACTTATTCATCCACTGAATCTAGTGGCCAAGTGACAATATAGTCTTCAAAGTCGTTTAAATTAACCTGACTTTCACTAATCACGCGATTACGCACACTTATGCCTAAAAGGTGCATCTTGGCTTTTTTACCTTTGTTCAATAAGGGATGCCAATGTGCTAATCCTTTTCCTTCTTGTAAACGGCGATAGCTACAGGAAGGTGGCATGAAGAAAATATTAGCCAAATTTTCTGGCGTAAGAGTGACACAATCTGGCACAAGCTCGGTACGCTTTTGGTATTGCGAACAACCGCAAGTTTTATCATTTAATAGGTAACACGCGATGTTGGTATACATTATTTCTTCATTTGCTTTCATGTGATCGGTCGGCGCAAAATCTTCTTCTAATGTTTCATCATCTATAAATTTATGTAAGCAGCAACGAGCACACCCATCGCAAATTGCTTCCCATTGAGCACGATCCATTTCTGTTAATGGTGTAGTGCGCCAAAACTCTGAAGCTATCAATTCTTTTGTGTAAGGTGACTGGCCTTTTTTCGCCGTCATAGGGCCGCCAATCTTTGCATTTCTAAATGCTCTTCTAGCCAGTTTTCTTGCTTAGGTGGAAGTTGTAAATAAAAACCTTCTTTTTCTAGCTTATCAATAAAGGTTTGTGTATCTATACCCGCCACTTTATCATGTTTAGTTAGTGCTACCAGCATCACAAGCTTTGGCACACCAAACATCTTCATTAGCGGACTTGGTACGCGTTCAAAGTCGTCGCGCTTTGCGACGTATAGGTAGGTATCAGAACGCTTAGTTGATTTATATACTACGCTTAATTTCATGTTGTTCTGCTATTAAGTTTCTTAATTTACTATTTTGTGCAACATAAGGCGCAAACAAATCAAGGCGCCAGCCAGAAATTAAATCAGGTTTAAACCCTTGTTGCTCAAGTTCGTCAAAGTCAAACCAGCACCATTTCAAAAATTGATTGAGCTGTTTTTTACTCGCCAGTACCGTCACTGGTACATCTAACTGAACCGCCATAGAATCGACGATGTCTTTCATTTGACTTAAACATTGTTTATACCCAGTAAACTCTACCAGACGTTGCACCCTCGGCGGGTACTCTTGTACTTGCATACTTTTTGCGCTGTGACAAAGCGTAATTATTTGATCGCCATAAAGCCGAGCCTGCCTAGAATATAATTGGTGGCATTCAAATAACGATTGATGGGTTTCGGGTAATTTTGTGGCCAATTCAAATATAGCCGCTTCTTTAATCACAAAATTCACTGATTTATTCTGTTGACGAGCTTCTTGTAAACGCCACTGTGCAATTAATTGTAAAGCCGCCAATTGTTGACCCGCTAATTTCCAATTATTCTTTAAATTAAAGTACGCTAAATGCGCAGGGAAAACACTTGCTTTCTTATCGCCTAGCTGGGTGATTTCGTCAAATACCCAAGATGTCTTCTGTTGCTCATCAACCTTCGGCTTAAGTTCTTCATAAATGGCCATTAAGTGCGTAACGTCTGCACTGGCATAAGCGCACTGTGCATCGCTTAAGGGGCGCTGTATCCAATCGGTTCTGGACTCGCCTTTATCAACGCTAACCTTAAACAATTGTTCAACTAAGTTTGCATAACCTACAGAAACGCCTAAATCGAGCACCCCAGCGGCAAACTGAGTGTCAAATAGTGACGTGGGAAGCACGTGCATATGATGCCAAATAGCTTCTAAATCTTCAGAACATGAATGTGCTACTTTGATAATGTTAGGATTGCTTAAAATGTCTGCAAAACAAGATAAGTCTTCAATCGCAACAGGATCGATAAGTGCGACTTGATTTTTATCAAACACCTGAATAAGTCCCAATAGGGGCGTAAGTGTTTCTGTTCTAACGAACTCTGTGTCTATGGCAAGCACATTTACGCTTGTATAATGCCGACATAAAGACTCAAGTGCGCTTTGCGTGTCGATATATAGATATTGATATGTTTTATTATATGGATGCAATCTAATTCACATTTTTAATTATTTATCACGTAGTTCTCTACGCAATATTTTTCCAACATTCGTTTTCGGCAGCTCGTCTTTAAATTCTACTATTTTCGGGACTTTATACCCCGTTAATAGAGACTTACAATGCGCAACCACGTGTTCTTTCGTCAAGTCAGGATCTTTTTTAACCACAAACAATTTAACCACTTCGCCTGAAACTTCATGGGGAATCCCCACTGCCGCAGCTTCTAAAACTCCTTCATGCATAGCCGCTACTTCTTCAATCTCATTTGGAAACACGTTAAAACCAGACACAATTATCATATCTTTTTTACGGTCAACAATATATAAAAAGCCTTGGTCATCCATTTTAGCGATATCGCCGGTCGCTAACCAACCATCTTTTAAAACGTCTAGAGTATCTGCTTCACGGCCTAGATATCCAACCATCACTTGCGGGCCTTTTACATATAACTCACCCGATTCCCCTAGTGCCACCTGATTACCGTCGTCATCTAAAAGCATTACGTCAGTTGATGGCACTGGCAAACCAATTGACCCTTTATATTCAGTTGATCCAAATGGATTTACAGATACCACTGGTGAGCACTCAGTTAAGCCATAACCCTCAATCAGCATTTTACCTGTGACTTTTTGCCATTTTTCAGCAACTGGCTGCTGCACTGCCATTCCACCACCTAGCCCAAATCGAAAGTGACTAAAATCTAATTCGGCAAACCCGGGGGTATGTAATAAACCATTAAATAATGTATTGACCCCCGTTATCACCGCAAATGGGTACTTTTTTAATTCAGAAACAAAAGCAGGCATATCGCGCGGGTTAGTAATAAGTAGGTTTGGGCTGCCTGACTTAAAAAAAGTTAAGCAGTTACTGGTTAAGGCAAAAATATGATAAAGCGGTAAAGCGGTGACAACCATGTCACCTGGGGTTATTGCAAATTCTATGCTACCGAGTACTTGCTCTAAATTAGCAACCATATTTCGGTGTGACAGCATTGCCCCTTTCGACACGCCCGTAGTGCCTCCTGTATATTGCAGAAAAGCTATATCACTGCCCGTTATTTTAGGTCTTATATACGCTAAGTTTTTGCCTTTAAGTAAAAAATCATTGAAAGCAATAGTATTTTGCAAATTGTGCGCCGGCACCATTTTCTTTATATGCTTAACCACAAAGTTAACTATCCACTTTTTAGGTACAGGAAGCATGTCTCCAACTGCAGTTAATATCACATTTTGAACTGAAGTTTGGTGTAAAATCTTATCAAGCGTCTGTGCAAAATTATCTAGGATAACGATGGTTTTTACTTTAGCGTCATTAAGTTGATACTTAAGTTCACGCGGTGTGTAAAGAGGATTGACGTTTACTACCGTCATGCCAGCACGCAATATACCAAATAGTGCAACAGGATACTGCAGTAAGTTTGGCATCATAATAGCGACAGAATCGCCTTTAACAAGACCGCTTTTTTGTAAGTTAGCGGCAAACTGTTTAGAAAGCACATCAAGATCGTCGAAACTGATTTGATGGCCCATATTGATAAAAGCGGTTTGACTAGAAAATTTATTAACTGAGTTTTCAAAAACCTCCAACAACGATGGGACAATATCAGCGTTAATTTCAGCGCTTACGTTTTTGTCGTAATGAGATACCCAAATTTTTTCCACTTATACAAATCCCTATTGTTTTGCAGCTTGCCACAAATATTAACTAGCATAAACAAATTGACGGTGTTAAAAACAGTATAATACTAAAGTACCTTTGACAAAAATGAAACATAGTTTTTGTTATTGCGCGCGCGAGTCAATCGCTAAAAACGCCAGTGACTGCCGTAATATACAATTTGCGACTAAATTGGGTGATTGCAAATGTACGTGGTGTCCACCCTCAAACTCAAATATTTCTACCTTAGAAAATGCCTTGTGACGAAGCTGAACTGCGCTTCTAACTTTTTCAAACCCTTGTTTTCCAAGAATTAATGCCCGCTTGCAGATGATATTTTCAAGAACGTTATTTGCTTGTAATTCGGTCATACGAATGGGTGACTTCGTTCTAAGACGTTTGTCAGTTAACCATCTGCACTGCCCTTGTTCGTCAACCTCAATGTTTCTTGATAATAGTAAACTGGCTTGTTGTTGAGACAGGTCACTTATTGCACATCTTGCCGCGACCATACGCTCAAAACTAAGCGGCTGCTTTATTGGTGCGTTAGCCTTTATACGACTTTCAATACAGTTTCTAATTTGTTGCGCCGTGGTGTCTTCATGTTCGCTTAGCGGTCCACACGATTCGATACTAATAAATCCAGCTAATACTTTAGGTTGGGTCGCTGCATATAGACTACACACAATGGCGCCGAGCGAATGCCCAATTAATATGACATTTTGAAGTTTTAAAATGGCAATAAGCTGATGTAAATCGTAAGCATAATCGACTAAGTGATAGTGCGCATCAACACTTCTGTGCTGAGAATGCCCATGCCCAGCCATATCAATAGCAATACACTGGTATTGCTCAAGAAAAGGAATGATAGACGCGAAACTATTTGCATTGTCGAGATAACCATGCAAAAAAACGAGTGTCGGTTGCGCGCTATCAACCGTTTTGTTGGTAAGCGCAGCCAAGCGCATATGAGGCAGTTCAATGTCTATATGTATCATACATCAACTACCAAACTGACTATATGCACACCCCTACCGCTCAATTCTGGGCTTACTATTTTGAATCGATTGTTTGGGACTTACACTACGGTAGTTTGTATTTTGTTTTATACTCGGTTGCGATTTAGTGGGGCTAACCGTGCCGCCTTGACTATGACCGTTATATTTGTTCACACGTACTCTATAACTTTGATTTTGATGATACCAAGGATCATACCATGGATTAAAATAACTACGACTAAAACCAGCATGATAACCAAACGGTGAAAAGCCAAACGTATCTAGTTCAACCCTAACATTTGTGCTTTCTTTCCACATGTAGTAACCCTTGGCTATTAATGTAGGATACTCATAATCCTGCTCCCCAATAATACCGGTTTGCATGCTCCCCACTTCGCCTACTACCGTGATCAGCCGGCCTTGCTCAAACACTAATGGATCAACAAAACCCTCAACAATTGCTTTGAAGCGGCCAGCACTTGGCATACTCGTTTTAGGTTTACCACCATCGCTTTCAGGAAAAAATACGATCTCTATTTCAGACACATCTTTTTTGTTTTCCACTAACACAATTCTGCCGCCCCAGCGTGCTTTTTCACCTACTGGCATATTCGTATTGGATGATTGGGCTATTGTTTTACTGACTTGCTCGAAAGAGACTAATTTGGTTCTATCAGCAACGTCAATCGAATCGGGTACGGTCGCACAACCGCCAATAATAGCGGCAATAATCAATGACCCCGTCACTTTTGTGATTTTCATAATGTTCATTAAAATACCTTCAATAATCCGGTTTTAGTAGAGGTAAGACCACAATAAAGTGGTTAAGTTTAGTTTTTGCTTATACGGCTAGTAAAGTACTTTTTTTTGATTTTCGTATTTAAGCATACAAATCTACCCCCATCAAACTTCTAAGGGCTTCTCGTTTATTTGCCATATCAATAGATGTATAAGCCTGTAAACCATTGTGCACTTTGCTTGGCATTGCGGCATAACGATTAGTGTGCTCAAACAGCTCTTCGGCCTGCGCAAACCCAACAGAATCGCCAATTTTAATATACTCGCCTTCAAGCGGTTTTAGCGACTGCTTATCAGCATCAGTTTGCTGTGTCTTGCTATCATACTTTTGGAATGGCTCAACTTGCTTATTAACAAAAAGTGTTTGTACCATAGGGTTGATATTATGCACTATAAATACCCCCAATAATTATCGTTTATGCGGCAACTTTTGCCATGTTACTGTATCACGTACATAAACTGGCTCTATTTGTTCGACAGGAATATATTTGCCTTGTTTATATTCGTGTATCGCTTCGGGTAACATGTACGCTGCATTTGGATATTCCACTTTAATAGCTCGCCCTTTCAATTTTTTTGAAAACAGTTCGGCATATGCCTCAAAGCCTGTTCCTGCACCCATACATTGAGCAGATAATTGACTTAAATACTCAAATGCTTGTTGCGGCGAAACAACTGCTTCAGGCAGTTGTTGTTCAGCAATGCCATTGTTAATAGAATAATGTCCTAAGTAAACTTCTTGCATTCGCGCATCAATTAGAACCAATGATTCATAAGCACCGTGCTGCGCAAAATTCTGTTGCGCCATTGCTGCCAATGTTGATACTTGTATAACCGGTAAATTAGCCCCTAATGCCAATCCTTGAACTGTGCTAGCCGCAATTCTCACGCCAGTAAAGCTGCCAGGACCACGTCCATAAGCAATCGCATCTAAATCGGTCACGCTAATATTATTGCGCGTGAGCAACTGATCAATCATAGGCAATATTTGTTGACTATGTTGCTGTGGGCAGATTTCAAATATACTATCAATAAGCGCTTGCTCGTTTGAAGGATCATTTTCTGGCACAGACGCTATGTAAATTGCCACACTACAAGCTTCTGTTGCAGTATCAATGGCCAATATTTTCATATATGTTGCTCTTTTTAGTTAATCTATGGATGATAAAAAATCTACTACATTTTGCAAGTCGCGGGTTTTGCGCATATTTGGCAAGCTTGATAAAAACGTACTGGCATATGGCTTGGTCACTAGCCTGTTATCACAAATAACCAGTACCCCGCGGTCTTCAACATCTCGAATTAATCGTCCTGCGCCTTGTTTCAGCGCAATCACGGCTTGTGGGTATTTGAATGTCAAAAAAGGGTGAGCCACCCTGCTTTTTGCAGTCGTCAAGTCGTGCTTTTAAGAGCGGATCGTCTGGCGACGCAAACGGTAATTTGTCTATCATTACACATAGCAAATCATCTCCTTTCACATCTACGCCTTCCCAAAATGCACCCGTGGCAAAAAGCACGCTAGTTGAATCAGCTAAATAATCTTCCAAAATAGCCGACTTTGAACGCTCACCTTGTACATATACTTGGTTACTAATGGCCTCTTTTACAAGGCTAGCGACTTGGCGCATCATATA